>ERZ825324.3061-NODE-3061-length-16167-cov-3.886048_pt1 | contig 16167 bp, 14 predicted proteins | sample MGYA00519859_ERZ825324 | MGnify/ENA primary metagenome ERZ825324 (study PRJEB31778, sample SAMEA3449198) | human gut metagenome | biome: human gut; feature: human-associated habitat; material: faeces | place: United Kingdom | collected 2010/2012 ... | reverse complement strand
ATCTGACGAAAAATTTGACGACGCATCTGTCGTACAATCTTTGTGCGGTATTGCCTTTAAAAAATATCTTCGTACAGCTTTCGATAGAGGGAGATTTTCACGTCCCGACAGGTGGGAAATGCCTGCCGGAATTGTTCGGTATCGTCAGCAATGGTCACATAGACAAGCTGTTTCTCGCCGCCGCAGGTACACAGCAGCTCTCCCTCCGGATTCACCAGACAACTCTGCCCGTCGAATGTGTAAGACTGCTGCCGCCCCACGCAGTTGACACCCAGCACATAGACCTGATTTTCGATTGCCCTTGCCCGCAGCAGAATCCGCCAGTGAGCCGTCCGCTGATGCAGCCAGTTTGCCGGTACCAGTAGCAAGCGGTTTTTCTGTGCTGCCGCCCGAAACACTTCCGGAAACCGCAGGTCATAGCAGATCAGCGTTCCCACGGAAAACTCTCCCAGCACAGCACTCGTAAGCTTCTCGCCGCTGTGGTAGAACCGGTCTTCCCCGCCGTAGGAAAACGGGTGTATCTTCACATAATCCGACAGCACACCGCCGTTTTTGTCCAGCAGGGTATAGTGATTTTCACCTTTTCCATGCTGCTCCTGTGAAGTCCAGCCGTATCCGATCGCAATACCGCACTGCACTGCCAGCTGCCGCATTTTCTCATGGATTTTCGGGGCATATCCCGCGATCTTCTCCACCTGCATGGAAAAGCCTGTGAAACTCATCTCCGGAAAGACAATGCAGTCCGCCTGTGCCGCTGCTGCCTGTGCGATCCACGCGGCGGCATTCGCCAGATTTTCCTCCGGCTGCTCAAATATGATCTCTGCTTGTGCAATGGCTATCTTCATGTTATCCCCTACTTCCGGTGAGAACCTGTCAGTTCTTTTTCCCGTTCGTTCTCCTGCGGTGCAGATGTCCGGTCTGTTTGTCTGGACTCCGGACCGTGATAGAATACAGTATCAGAACGTTTCCAGTTCTGCCGCGGACGGTCATGGAATTCGGTTGCATGGGGCACCAGATGAATCGGATCCTCCGGTGTCACGTTTTTCTTGGCACGATAGGAAGCGTAGATACACAAACCGATATACAGGGCAGTCAGCACAAATCCGGCAATGATGCCGTTGCGGAACCATGGTGAATTGGGGAAATTTTTCAGAGCATAGGCGTTAAACTTGGTAAAGGAACGGCTGACATCAGACACTGCCACAAGCGGCACCTCCGCAATGGTTTCTCCGGAAAATTTCAGTTCCATCGTTCCCAGTTCGTCCCCTTTTTTCACTGGTGCCATGACATTTTTGTCCAGATGAATAACGGTCTGTACCGCAGTAATATCCACACTCTTGCACCACAGCAAAACGCAGTCTGTCTTTGGGTGCACCAGCACATAGGAGTTCCCGTCGGAGTTCATCACTTCCACCTCTGCGGTTTCCTCACTGCTCTCCAGCAGCGTAGTATAGGCAAAGGAACGAAATGCCCAGTTCAGCAGCGATGTGGCATCGTCCAGATGATAGTACTGCAATTTTCCGTCCGCATCTTCAAAGGGTGCGTTCAGCAGAATTACCAGATATGTGTTCTCGTCCCGCGTTGCCTCGGTGATAATGCTCCGTCCGGTCTTGCTCAGGTTGCCGGTCTTGATACCCTTGGCACCCTCGTAATAATAGGAACTGTCCTCCAGCGTCATGGAATTTGCCTGTGTCCAGTTCCATGCGGAAGCGTCAGGGTGATTTGCCGGATTGGCAGTGGTGGGAGTAAATGCAGTGGCTGTTGCAATTTCCTCAAAGCCGTCCAGCGAGAGAGCGTAGTTGGTGATCGTCAGCATATCCCGTGCCGTGGTCTGTTGTCTGGTATCGTACAGTCCGGTAGGGTTGGCAAACGTGGTGGCGGTACAGCCGATTTCAGCGGCGGTGTCGTTCATCTTGGTAACAAACCCGTCAATGCTGCCGTCCCCGAACTGGTTCGCCAGAATCAGAGAAGCTTCACAGGACGAAGTCAGCATCATGGCATAGAGGTATTCCCGCACGGTCAATGTATCGCCGTTGTCAATATCCGCATACCGCAGGTCGTCCGGTTCGTCATAGCTGTACAGCGTTTTATACAGTTCATCACTGGCAGTGATCGTTGTGCCGTCCAGATCAGTGCAGTTTTGCAGCACCACAATGGCAGTCATGATCTGCACCAGATGACCGGGCATCTGCTGCTGGTCAGCATTTTTTTCATAGAGTATCTGTTGGGTATCCTGATTGTACAGGATCGCCGCCTGACTGTGGATCGTTGCGTCCGGTGTAAAAGTATAAGCCTGTACAGAAAGTGCGTTTCCGCACAGCAGTACCGCGGCAACAATGCCGATCGCCAATGCGACACGCAGTCGTTTTATCAAATGGAACAAGTGCATAAGATGCAATCCTCCCGAAAATTCTTTATTCGTGAAAGTTTTCAAACTCCACATTCTTATTATAACAAAAAAAATCCGATTCGAAAAGACTTTTTTCGAAAATTTATTTACCTTTCACGGAAAATATGATAAAATAATCTATGTAACTGAAAATCATGCAAAAATAAACACCAGAGCATGAAATTTGATTTCACTTTTTAAGGAGGGCTTCCTTTTGGTATATATCACAGGTGACATGCACGGAGATCTGTCCCGTTTCAAAAATCCCATTTTCAAAAAAATGAAAGCCGGCGATGTTCTGATCGTCTGCGGCGACTTCGGGTTTATCTGGGACGGTTCCCGTCAGGAAAAGCAAAATCTGAAAAAGCTGCGGGAAATGCCGTTTACCATTGCCTTTGTAGACGGCTGCCACGAAAACTTTGACATTCTGGAACAAAGCTTCCGGACTGTCCGCTGGCGTGGCGGCAGGGCACATCTCATTGCCCCGAATATTTTCCACATGATGCGTGGCGAGATCTTCACCATTGACGACCGCACCTACTTCACATTTGGCGGCGGACACAGTCAGGATTTCGAGTTCCGGCAGGGTCGGAACTGGTGGCAGCGGGAACAACCCACACATGCAGAGATTCGCCGTGCCATTCACAACCTGAACGAGCACAATGCACAGGTGGACTACATCATCACCCACGAACCGCCGGCTTCTCTGAAAGACTGCCTTGGTGTCGATATGCAGCAGCGTCTGGAAATTCACACGTTTTTTGAGGACATCATCAAACAGTGCAGCTATCGGAAATGGTTCTTCGGCAAGTGCCACATGGACCGCTTTATTCCTATGAAGTTCTATGCCATGTTTGAAGATGTGCTGCCGGTAGAATCGGAAAGCCGCAGACGCAGCCGAAAGCAGACGGCTCCGGAAGAAGATTGATCCTGCACACAAACAGCCCGACAGTTTCAGCAAGAGAAACTGTCGGGCTGTTTAATTCTTATGGCAATACCGCACAAAGAGCGTCTGTCGCACAATCTTTGTGTAGTATTGCCTTATCTCTTTTGGGTATCTTTTTGCTTTCGGGCTTTTTTCACGGGCAGGCGAATCCACTTCCCCTGCGATTTTTCCCGTGAGAAATGCTGCTTCACGTACTGATCCAGCATTTCCCGCACCGGCACACCGCCATGCATGGGAAAGAAAAACCGACGTACATTTTTCTTTTGCAGGGCATCGTGAATGTCCTCCCGCAGTTCTTCCACCCGTACCACGATATTGGTTTCTTTCGCAAATTCGCGGATCTTTACCATCAGGTGTGTGGAATATCCTACATCGATGAGAAAAATTCCATAGAAAAAACCGATGCCGAACGAAAACGCCAGATTTTCCGCCAGCCAGTGCAACGCATTCAAAATGTGCGGGTGGATCAGAAAATAGTACACTGCACTGAGCACCATCCAGAAAAATGTAAACAACGGACAGATAATGCCCTGGATATTGCCCCAACGGTCAGAATAATCCCACAGCTTGATTTTCATGCCGCGGATAAAGATCAGCCCTGCCACATATTCCAGTGCCGTGATCGCCAACGCCATGACCACAAAGAGCAGGATCTTTTTCAACAACGGATTTTCCACCGGCATCAGCGATTCCAGCATCGCCAGCAGGTACAGCACACACAAACTGGAGCCATACAGCGGCAAATACGGCCCTACCAGAAATCCCGGATTCACCCAGCGGTGTGCTGAAAAGAACCGACGGAATATTACCTCCAGTCCCCAGCCGAGGACACTGCCGATCAAAAATAAAAACGCCAATGTCAAAAATAAATTCATACCAGCCTCCCCTGCACCGACACAAAACACTCACGCAATAGAACTAAGGTCATACAGTGACTGATCTGCCAATGCCTGTTCAATAATATCATAGTGGGTCTGCAACGCACCCATGCCCATTTTCAGATCACCGATCATCAGGCTCTTATAAATCTTTTCATGAATGGTTGCCTGCTTCTGCCGCAGTTTTTCCGTGCTGTCTGACAAGATCAGGTTGATCTGTGCAGAACAAATATCCCAGATACCCTGCATCACACATTCCATGAGCCGGTTTCCTGAAGCCTTGATCAGCCAGCGGTGCATTTCTTCATCAGCACGAATACTGTCCAGTCCGTTGCCGTATCGGAATTCGTCCAGCAAGTTTTTCAATTCGTCCAGATCCAGCCGTTCCCGTCTGGCAAATACCATAGGAAATGCCGACAACTCCATTGCCCGCCGCATCTGACACACCTCATAGGGTGAAATTTTTTGTATCAGAAACATCACATGCAGCAGTTCCTCCATGCTGTCGGACATATCTTTAGAAAGTGTCATCTCCCCCTCTTTGGAACAGGACAGCACACCGGTCATTTCCAAATTCTTTAAAATCGGACGCACATCCCGCTTTTTGATAGACAGAGCTTCTGCCCATTCCTGTTCCGAGGGCAGCACATCGCCGGCATGCAGGACAGCGCCATGGTCATTTCCATCAACAATGATCCCGACGCTCCCATCAACACAATTGCCGACTATGTAATAACAGGCAATGCCGAGGAGATCGTGCCCAAACTCATCAAGTACTACAAAAAGAACTCGAAGTAAAGACAATGGCTAATTTTTATACCGATAATCCCGATCTGAGGCATCATCTCAACCATCCGCTGATGCAGAAGATCGTCGAGCTCAAGGAGCGCAATTATTCCGACGCCGCCAAATACGACTATGCGCCTATGGACTTCGCTGACGCGATGGATTCTTATGACAAGGTGCTTGAGATCGTGGGAGATATCTGCGGCGGCACAATCGCCGACAATGCCGAAGGAGTGGATCACGACGGTCCGAAGGTAGAGAACGGACGTGTCATCTATGCTCCGGGTACGCAGGAAAACCTCGAACTCTGCCGCAAGGCCGGCCTGATGGGCATGGCCATGCCGCGCCGTCTCGGCGGACTGAATTTCCCCATCACGCCGTATATCATGGCTGCCGATATCGTCAGCCGCGCAGATACCGGTTTCGAGAATCTCTGGGGACTGCAGGACTGCGCCGAGACAATATATGAGTTTGCCGACGAGGATCAGAAACAGCGCTACATACCGCGCGTATGCAAGGGGGAGACCATGTCGATGGACCTGACCGAGCCCGATGCCGGCTCCGACCTGCAGTCGGTGATGCTCAAGGCTACCCAGAAGCCCGACGGCAGCTGGGTGCTCAATGGCGTGAAGCGCTTCATCACCAATGGTGACAGTGATATACATCTGGTGCTCGCCCGCTCGGAAGAGGGCACACGCGACGGTCGCGGCCTGTCGATGTTCATCTACGACAAGCGCAATGGCGGAGTCGACGTTAGACGCATCGAGAACAAGATGGGTATCAAGGGTTCGCCGACATGCGAGCTTACTTACAAGAACGCCCCGGCTGAACTCGTCGGCTCGCGCCGCATGGGTCTTATCAAATATGTGATGGCTCTTATGAACGGCGCCCGTCTGGGTATCGCTGCACAGTCGGTCGGCGTCAGCGAGCGTGCCTACCGTGAAGCTCTCGCATATGCAAAGGACCGCAAGCAGTTTGGAAAAGCCATCATTGAGTTCCCGGCAGTGTCGGAGATGCTCTCTGTCATGAAGGCAAAACTCGACGCTTCGCGCGCTCTGCTCTACGAGACCGCCCGCTTTGTCGACATCTACAAGATCTATGAAGATATTGCCAAGGAGCGTTCGCTCAGCGCTGACGAGCGTAAGGAGATGAAGCATTATAGCAAACTCGCCGACGCCTGCACTCCTCTTGTGAAGGGCATGGGTAGCGAATATTGCAACCAGAACGCCTATGACAGCATACAGATCCATGGCGGATCGGGCTTTATGAAGGACTATGCCTGCGAGCGCGTTTACCGCGACGCACGCATCACATCCATATACGAGGGCACGACCCAGCTTCAGGTCGTGGCTGCCATACGCCACGTCACCACCGGCACCTATCTGGCAATGATCCGCGATTATGAGGCCCAGCCTGTGCGCGAGGATCTGCAGTGGATCAAAGATATCCTTATCGGCCTCACAGCTCAGTACGAGACCGCTGTGGCAGCTGTCGCCGCCGTCAACGATACGGCTTATACCGACTTTATGGCCCGCCGCATGGTGGAGATGGCAGGGAATATCATAATGAGCTATCTGCTTCTTTCGGATGCGGAGCGCAATCAGGACTTTACCCGCTCGGCCGGCGTATACTGCAAGCTGGCACAGAGCGAGGTAGCGCGTCATGCCGAGTTCATCGCAGCTTTCAATCCTTCGCAGCTTGATCTCTACAAGGCGGAGTGATATTCCAGAGTCGATCAACTTCATATTAAAGTTAAAGCGGCCGCAATGTCAGATGGCATTGCGGCCGCTGCTTATATCAGTGTCCGTTAACAATATTTACCGACAGATATGCAGCCAGAAACATGGGGAGTGGCTAACTTCGCGGTATGAAAAAAACTATTTGGCTTGTATTGACAGCGATATTCATCGCTTCGGGCGCGGCCGCTCAGGATGCCGAAGAGCGCCATGCTCCATATCTCCGGCTGGTAGAACAGGCCGACAGCGCTTGCGCGGTGGCCGAATGGCCGCTTGCCGAGAGTCTTTTTCTAAAGGCCATGAGGCTTGAGCCGGCCAATCCGGCCAATGTGCTTCTGATGTCCAACCTTGGCATGGTGAGATTTTACCAGGGAAATGATTCGATGGCTCTGTCGACTCTCGACGATGCTCTCCGTATGGCCCCTAATTCCACAGTCATGATCGCCAACCGTGCCAGGGTGCTTACCGCTATGGGGCGCCAGAGTGATGCTCTTGCCGACTGGGAGAGAGTGCTCGCTATCGATTCGACCAATGTCGACGCTCTTTATTTTCATGTCCTGGCAACGATAGGAAGCGGGGATTCCATTCAGTCTGAGGTGGAGCTGCGGCGTCTGGAACGGATCGCTCCGGATGATTCGCGTACCGACTTCGCCCGCGCTACCTTTCTGACCAGTCAGGGACAGTATGCAAAGGCAGTCGGGCCCTTGAGAAGGGTTGTGGCCGCCAATCCAAGGGCTGAACATTATGCCGCCCTGTCGATCGCCCATATCATGAGCGGGAGTCTCGCGGAAGCTGCCGATGACATAGCGCGCGGCCTGCAGATCGATCCGGCATATGGCGAGCTGTATCTTTACCGGGCGCTGCTCAACCGTCTCCGTTACCGACCGGCCGACGCCCGTGCCGATGCTCAGCGCGCTATCAGTTTAGGTATCCCCCGGCGGCGTGCAGAGCCGTTGTTGTAGTGTTTTGCTTTCGTTTTTATCGTCGTGAACCATTGAAAATGCAGATTTGTTATGCGTAAAAGCCAAAATTACAGACATTTTTTGTAACTTTGCAGCGCACTTATGCTTCTGACACACTTTTTATATAACAAAAACCGAAAGAAAGATGAACACTGAAACCATTGGCTGTTGGGCCGGCCAGGTCTGGAATGCCCTCAATGAGGCCGACGTACTCGACACCAAGCAGATCAAAAAAATCACCAAGCTGAAGGATAAAGAGATCTGCGCAGCTCTCGGCTGGCTCGCTCGCGAGGGTAAAATCGTATTCGAAGAGAGCGAAGACAACAAGGAAATCCTCATCACTCTTGCCCGTTAACAAGGGCAACGGAGTGATTCACACTCAACTTAACGAGGCTGCAGCGCTGTCTTCATATCCGAAGTCCGGCGCTGCAGCCTCTTTGTAGCCATATAATCATGACAGGAACCGTAATACGCAACACTGGCAGCTTCTATACCGTGGCCACCGACGACGGACGTGAGCTGCAGGCGAAAATAAAGGGCAATTTCCGGTTGAAGGGTATCCGGACAACCAATCCTGTCGCCGTGGGTGACAGGGTGAGACTCGATGGCGATACCGGAACATTGCCGTTCATTAAAGCGATAGAGCCGCGCAAAAACTATATAATACGAAGGGCGAGCAATCTGTCGAAAGAGGCACATATCATTGCGGCGAATGTCGATGAGGCTTATCTTGTTGTAACGCTTTTTCATCCTGTCACGTCCACAACCTTTATCGACCGCTTTCTTGCAACCGCCGAAGCCTACGCTGTGCCTGCCACGCTGGTGATCAACAAGGTGGATCTATGTCATGAAGATCAGGAACGCACTGAACTGCTCGACGCAGTAAGTTACCTTTACCGTTCGATAGGTTATCCTGTCATTCACACATCTACACTGACCGGAGAGGGAATCGACTCTCTGCGCGATGGCATGGCCGGCAAAGTTTCGCTCCTATCGGGCAATTCGGGAGTAGGCAAAAGTTCCCTTATAAACTGCCTGATACCCGGAATCGGACTGCGCACCGCAGAGTTATCGTTGACACACGATACCGGTATGCACACGACTACGTTCTCTGAAATGTTCGCTCTTCCCGCCGGAGGATATATCATCGACACTCCCGGAGTGAAAGGATTCGGAACGATTGATTTCGATGCCGCCGAAGTAGGTCACTATTTCCCGGAAATATTCAAGGCGTCGGCCGGATGCCGTTACAACAACTGCACTCACACGCATGAGCCGGGATGTGCAGTCAGAGAAGCTCTCGACGATCGCTCAGAGCCGCTATGCCTCTTATCTTAGCATTCTTGCCGACTCGTCGCCCGACAAGTACAGGAAACCGTTCTGATCATTGCGGTCAGGCTCCGAACGCTTCCCTTGTGGCACGTCCATCTTTCAGCAGATGTCCCACGGCCTTCTTGAAGTCTCTTTTGCTGCACTGGAAAGCGGCCTGAATCTCCGCCGGCGACGATGAGTCGGACAAGGCTATCCGGCCGCCTCCGGCTTCGATGGCCTGTGCGATGCGGTCGGCCAGACTGTTGGTGCGCTTTTTCGCTCCGGGTGCAGCCGACAGGTCTATGCGTCCGTCGGGGCGCACGTTTTTCACGTGTGCTTTCATTCTGCAGCCTATGGTGACCGGCTCGAACACTTCGTCGTAGTAGAGCATCCCCTGATGGAGAGAGTCGACAGCGCAACGGTATCCGATGGGGGTGCGTTCGTAGACTACGGCGTCAACCTCCTGCATCGGAGAATATGAAGGAATCACATTGCCTAAGAATTTCCCGATCTTTGCCGAAGCTACGATGCGCTTTGATGCGTCGTCAAGATACACATATACCGGATATCGGCCCCCGACTTTCATTCGGACCCGCTGCTCGCCGAACGGCACGAGAAGATCCTTGGGCAGTCCCCAGTCGAGGAAGGCGCCGTAGCGGCAGTTGCCAACCACCTCCAGTACGGCCACGTCGCCTACCTGTGCCAGCGGCTGATCGGTGGTGGCCACAGGGCGGTCTTCCGAGTCGTTGTATACGAAGACCTCTATCTCGTCGCCGGGCTTTAGGCCGTCGGCGACATATCGGCGCGGGAGAAGTATTTCTGTCGCACCCTCGGCGCCGTCGGTCAGGTAAGCGCCGAACTCCACGAGTCGGCTTACCGTAAGAGTGTTGTTTTTTCCTATGTGGATCATTTTGTTTAATTTTGTCGTTATAACAACGAAATCCCTGAAATATGTCGAAGGAAATCGAGAGGAAATTTCTGGTTGTGTCCGACTCCTACAAGAGTCAGGCGGATTCACATGAACTGATAGCCCAGGCGTATCTGTCGACTCGTCCGGAATCGACCGTGCGTGTCAGGGTAGCGGGCGATAGCGCATGGCTTACGGTGAAAGGCATCAATCATGGCGCCGAGCGCGACGAGTGGGAATACCGGATTCCCGTGTCGGACGCACGTGACATGATAGAGCGCTGCGCGCTGACAGTTCCGCTTGTCAAGACCCGCTGGCGTGTGGGTCGCTGGGAGGTCGACGAGTATCATGGACAGCTTGCTCCCCTGACAGTGGCTGAGATCGAGCTCCTCAGCGCCGGCGAGGAGGTGGATTTGCCGCCGTTCATAGGGCGAGAGGTGACAGGCGATCCCCGTTATTACAATTCTTCGCTTGCAGCTTCGCTTGAGTCGGCAGGAGCTGACTGACGCAGATCAAGACGCACTACGTTCTCCACGTGTTGAGTATGTGGGAACATGTCCACCGGCTGAATGGCAGTCACCTCGTATTTGACGTCGAGAAGCGCCAGATCCCGTGCCTGAGTGGCCGGGTTGCAGCTGACGTAGACAATGCGGCGCGGCTCGGCGCGCAGTATCACGTCGACCACATCACTATGCATGCCTGCACGCGGCGGATCCACTATCATGACGTCGGGTCGTCCGTGCTCGGCTATAAAACCGTCGGTAAGCACATCTTTCATGTCGCCGGCGAAGAAGAGAGTATTGTCGATGCCGTTGACGCTTGAGTTGAGCCTGGCGTCGGCAATGGCGTCGGCCACATATTCGATGCCTATAACCTTTGACGCCTGCCGGGCGATGAAGTTGGCGATGGTGCCGGTGCCGGTATAGAGGTCGTAGACGAGTTCGCTGCCGGTAAGTCCGGCAAATTCGCGAGCCACCTTGTAAAGTTCGTAAGCCTGCAACGAGTTGGTCTGATAGAACGATTTGGGGCCCACTCGGAAGCGCAGTCCCTCCATCTCCTCCTCTATATATGGCGTTCCTTGCCACAGGCGTATCTCCTGATCGGCGATCGAATCGTTGAGCTTCGTGTTGACGCACAGCATCAGCGATGTGATCTCCGGGAATTCCGCAGCGATCGCGTCCATAAGTGAGGCAGTCGGCTCCGGGTCGTCGGCACCCACCACCATCACGGCCATGATCTGGCCGGTAGATGCGATGCGGACCATCAGAGTGCGGAGCAGACCGTTCTGTGCCCGCAGATCATAGAAGGGTAGTGAATGGGCTTTGCCGTAGTCCTTGACAAACAGACGCAGACGGTTGGTGAAATCATCCTGCAAATGACATCGGTTGATATCGAGCACCTTGTCAAAGGCTCCAGGTATATGAAATCCGGCCGCATCGCGGTCGGGCACCTCCTCGCCGCTACGGAGCTGATCGAATGTGAGCCATTTGCGGTTGGAGAATGTATATTCCATTTTGTTGCGGTATTCCCACTGACGCACAGATCCGAGGATGGGTCGGGTCTCGGGCAGATCTATTTTGGCTATTCGCTGCAGTGCGTCGGTCACCTGCTGCTGCTTGCACCGGAGCTGATAGCTGTAGGGCAGATGCTGCCACCGGCAGCCTCCGCACACTCCGAAATGCTCGCACCGCGGTTCTACGCGCAGTGGCGAGGGTTTTATGATACGTTCGATGTGTCCTTCCGCATAGCTGCGTTTACGGCGGTCGATCTTCACGTCGGCGATGTCGCCCGGTGCGCCGTACGGCACAAACACCACCATTTCGTCGACACGCGTCAGAGCGTTGCCTTCAGCGGCCACGGCTGTTATCTCCACACCCTCAAGCAGAGGGAGGTCTTTTTTCTTGCGTCCCATTATAAATGAAAAATTTCTGCAAAGCTACTCATAAATTCTCTAAAAAACAGACCTGACAGCTCATGTGACGACATAATTATATAAAAAGTAAAAAAATAATTTCGCGGATAAAGGAATTTTCCTAAATTTGCATACTCTCCCATGTTAAACACTGAGTTGTGCCGCTCTTATGGCGGACAGCTTGAAGCATGACAAAAACTATATCAAAATTCAAAATTGCAAAATAACAATTTAATCCTAAAAACCAACCCAATGAAAAGAGTCTACACGTTTGGAGACGGCAAAGCTGAGGGCGAAGCCTCAATGCGCAATCTCCTGGGCGGCAAGGGCGCCAATCTGGCCGAGATGAATCTGCTGGGTATGCCCGTACCTCCGGGCTTTACCATCACCACAGAAGTCTGCACCGAATACACCCAATATGGCAAGGACGAGGTGGTGAAGCGTCTTGACAAGGACGTTCATGAAGCCATCGCCCACGTCGAGAATCTGACCGGCAAGAAATTCGACGATCCCTCCAACCCTCTGCTTGTATCGGTACGTTCGGGCGCCCGCGCCTCGATGCCCGGCATGATGGACACCGTGCTCAACCTCGGCATGAACGACGCTACCGTGGAGTCGCTCGCTACCCGCAGCGGCAATCCGCGTTTCGCATGGGACAGCTACCGTCGCTTCGTGCAGATGTATGGTGACGTGGTGCTCGGCATGAAGCCCAAGAGCAAGAACGACATCGATCCATTCGAGGAGATCATGGATAAGGTCAAGGCCGAAAAGGGCGTTAAACTCGATACAGAGCTCGATGTGGCCGATCTGCAGAATCTTGTGAAGCTGTTCAAGGGTGCCGTGAAGGATTTCACAGGCAAGGATTTCCCCGACAGCGCATGGGATCAGCTCTGGGGCGGTATCTGCGCCGTGTTCGACAGCTGGATGAACGAGCGCGCCATCCTCTACCGCCGAATGAACCAGATCCCCGAGGAGTGGGGTACGGCCGTTAACGTACAGGCCATGGTTTACGGCAATATGGGCAACAACTCTGCTACCGGCGTGGCATTCTCGCGTGACGCCGCTACCGGCGAGAACATATTCAACGGCGAGTACCTCATCAACGCCCAGGGCGAGGATGTGGTGGCCGGTATCCGCACACCCCAGCAGATCACCGTGGAGGGTTCGCGCCGCTGGGCTGCCCTTCAGGGCATCTCCGAGGAGGAGCGTGCGGCCAAGTATCCTTCGCTGGAGGAGTCTATGCCGGTATGCGCCGCCGAGCTCATCAGCATCGCTCACAAGCTTGAGGATCACTACAAGGACATGCAGGACATGGAGTTCACCATCCAGGACGGCAAGCTCTGGATGCTCCAGACCCGCAACGGTAAGCGCACTGGCGCAGCAATGGTCAAGATCGCTATGGATCTTCTCCGTGCAGGCGAGATCGACGAGAAGACCGTGCTGATGCGCATGGAGCCCCAGAAGCTCGACGAGCTGCTCCATCCCGTTTTCGACAAGACTTCGCTCAAGAAGGCCAAAGTGGCCGCCAAGGGTCTGCCCGCATCTCCGGGCGCCGCTACCGGCCAGATCGTTTTCTCTGCCGACGATGCCGAGGCATGGGCTGAGAAGAAAAAGAAAGTGGTGCTCGTGCGTATCGAGACATCGCCTGAGGATCTCCGCGGCATGGCCGTGGCCCAGGGCATTCTCACAATGCGCGGCGGCATGTCATCGCACGCTGCCGTTGTGGCTCGCGGCATGGGCAAGTGCTGCGTCAGCGGTGCCGGCGAAATCCGCATCGACTATAAGGCAAAGACCGTAGAAATGGGCGGAAAGACCTACGCCGAAGGCGACTGGATCTCGCTCAACGGTTCGACAGGCGACGTCTACGACGGTCAGGTTCCCACCACGGATCCCGAGCTCGACGGCGACTTCGGTGCAATCATGAATCTTGCTGCAAAATACACCAAGACACTCGTACGCACCAACGCCGATTCACCCCGCGACGCCAAGCAGGCCCGCAGTTTCGGCGCACAGGGCATAGGTCTTTGCCGCACTGAGCATATGTTCTTTGAGGGCGACCGCATCAAGGCTGTCCGCGAGATGATCCTTTCGAGCGACGTCGAGGGACGTCGCCAGGCCCTCGCGAAGCTTCTCCCGATGCAGCGCGGCGACTTCGAGGGTATCTTTGAGGCGATGGACGGCTACGGAGTGACCATCCGTCTGCTTGATCCCCCTCTGCACGAGTTCGTGCCCCACCAGACCGCCACTCAGAAGGTGATGGCCGAGGAGATGGGTCTTACTCTTGAGGAAGTGAAAGCTAAAGTCGACTCGCTTGAGGAATTCAACCCGATGCTCGGTCACCGCGGCTGCCGTCTGGGAATCACCTATCCCGAGATCACCGAGATGCAGACCCGCGCCATCATCGAGGCCGCTCTCGCTGTGAAGGCTCGCGGCATCGACGTTCACCCCGAGATCATGATACCTCTGGTAGGTTCGCTCAAGGAGATCCAGAATCAGGCCGACGTGATCAACATCACTGCCGCCAAGGTGTTTGAGGAGAAGGGCCAGAGCGTTCCCTACAAGGTAGGAACGATGATAGAGGTGCCCCGCGCCGCTCTCTGCGCCAATGAGATCGCTACTGTGGCCGACTTCTTCTCGTTCGGTACGAATGACCTGACGCAGATGACGCTCGGATTCTCGCGCGACGACGCTCCCAAGTTCCTGAAGTTCTACAAGGAGCACGGCATCATCAAGACCGATCCGTTCGAAGTGCTCGATCAGGAGGGCGTAGGTCAGCTCGTACGCATGGGCGTAGAGAAAGGCCGTGCGGTCAAGCCCGAGCTCAAGGTCGGCATCTGCGGCGAGCACGGCGGCGAGCCCTCGTCGGTGAAGTTCTGCGCCAAGCTCGGCATGAACTACGTCAGCTGCTCACCCTTCCGCGTGCCCATCGCCCGCGTAGCTGCGGCGCAGGCTGCCATCGAAGGCTGATCCTTAATAATTGAACCATAAGATATTAGGCCGTGATGCTCTGTAAAATCAGAGGTTACGGCCTAATTTATTTTTGAAGCCTTCATTTATTTTTGAAGCCTTCGCTCATTCCGCGCCATAAATAGAGCATAATTAACACCCATCCTGAGAAATTGATGAGAGTTGTTCAATGGCATGCTGGCAAAATCTCCCGATAAGTTATATCTTTGCAAGGAAGAGTGCCGTCAGACTATCTGATGTTTCTTCGATATTGCTGGAATATTCAAAGAATAGTTGGAGAAGCTTTGACTCTCGATTTTTAGATCGGGTGATTCGCGAAGTGTTTCTTTTAGACTATAAATATTATGTTTCTATGACGAATAAATGTTTTGTCTTGTTGTAAATGCTGATGATATACGCTATCGTCATGGCCCAGCAGATGCCGTAGCAAGAGTTGTATGGGACGGGGCAGTGGGATGCCGATTCGTTGGGGAATCATCGGATTGTAGTGGCTGTCGATCGACCGGCCGATGCAGTGTTGGCTACTTTGGACTGGCGTCGTAGGGATCTGAATCCCGAAGAGAAAGGGGTGATCGTCGTGGATGCAGCCACTGGGGAACAGGTGACAAACGTAGCTCGTTTCACCATCAATCGCGAAAAGGGCGAGATTGTCTTCCAGCCGCAGACTGTGCCGGGCAATTATTATATATATTCAATGATTTTCTCCGGTCTTTGATTATTTCTCCGATTTTCTGATAGTTCATGATTTAGGATGTCTAAAAATCACAATGCATTGTGATTCGGATGCAAAGAACATATAGGTAAGTAATATGGAAAATCAGACAGAAATCACAATGTAGTGTGATTTTTCTGCGGTCGGCGATCAAACGGCGATCGCACAAAATGACGAGAGGCTGCCGCGTCGGATCGTGACGGGCAGCCTCTCGGTTATGTAGGTATAATCGGTAGATTATTCAGCAGGAACGTTGGGTTCGTTTTTGGTAAGAATAAGGCCTGCTTCGATTTTGGTAGTCTTTTCTACAACTTCGGGCAAAGCCTTAAGGATGCCGTCAAGCATGGGTGCCATTGATGCGAAATCCTCATTCTGTCCGGCAAGGTCCATTATTGCCTGACGCACTTCTTCGTCATTGAAGATGGGAGCTATAGCTTTAAGAAGCGGAAGAATGAATTCCGTTCCGGCGTAAACCGAGACGTTTTCGTCTGTGTTAATGAAGGAGCCGGATTCCTCTTCTTTTTCCGGTGCTTTATATATGCCGTTGGTGTAGGTAATGGGGAAGCCTTCGTTGACACATTTTACAAGCATCTCAGCCAGTCCGTCGATTGTGGCCTGATATTTTGAGAAATCAATTGCGCGTGACTTAGCTGCCTCGTTC
>ERZ825324.3058-NODE-3058-length-16170-cov-7.493515_pt1 | contig 16170 bp, 10 predicted proteins | sample MGYA00519859_ERZ825324 | MGnify/ENA primary metagenome ERZ825324 (study PRJEB31778, sample SAMEA3449198) | human gut metagenome | biome: human gut; feature: human-associated habitat; material: faeces | place: United Kingdom | collected 2010/2012 ... | reverse complement strand
AACCCTGGACCTTGGGATTAAGAGTCCCCTGCTCTACCAACTGAGCTAACGACCCAAAGCTAAAGTCCGTTGTGGCGGACTTTAGAGGAGATATCGTGTGGTGGGCCGTCAGGGGGTCGAACCCTGGACCTTGGGATTAAGAGTCCCCTGCTCTACCAACTGAGCTAACGACCCAAAGCTAAAGTCCGTTGTGGCGGACTTTAGAGGAGATATCGTGTGGTGGGCCGTCAGGGGGTCGAACCCTGGACCTTGGGATTAAGAGTCCCCTGCTCTACCAACTGAGCTAACGACCCGATATCAACACGAAGCAAGAACTGGGGTGGGTAAAGGGACTCGAACCCTCGACCTACGGGACCACAACCCGTCGCTCTAGCCAACTGAGCTACACCCACCGTGTCCTGTGCGCTTCGCGCTCGACTATTATTGCAAGGAACGCCACGCGATGCAAGCCCCAATTTTCAAGATTTTTGAAAAGAGTTTTTCGAGCGCGTTTCGACCATTTCCCACCGGTTTCATAGGAGTAAACTTGCCCCACTGCAAATGCTCGAAAGGACATGCATGAAAGAACTCTCCAACCGCACGGCAACGTTTACCGATTCGGTCATCCGCCGCATGACGCGCATCTCTAATAAGTATGGCGCCGTCAACCTCTCGCAGGGCTTCCCTGACTTCGATCCTCCGGCGCAGCTGCTCAAGAGCCTCGGCACTATCGCGACCGACCCCAAGCCGCTCTTTCACCAGTACTCCATCACTTGGGGCTCCCAGGCCATGCGCGAGGCGCTCGCCGCCAAGCAGGAGCACTTTATGGGCATGCCGATCAACCCCAACGAGAACATCGTGGTCACATGCGGCTCCACCGAGGCCATGATGGCCGCCATGATGACGGTCACGAACCCCGGCGACAAGGTCGTCATCTTCTCGCCGTTCTACGAGAACTACGGCGCCGACACGATTCTTTCGGGCGCTGAGCCCATCTATGTGCCGCTCAACCCTCCCACGTTCGACTTCGATCGCGAGGTCCTCGAGGCGGCCTTCCGCGACAACGAGCCCAAGGCCATTGTCCTGTGCAACCCGTCCAACCCCTGCGGCAAGGTCTTTACGCGCGAGGAACTCAATTTTATTGCCGACCTGTGCAAAAAGTACGACGCCTACTGCATCACCGACGAGGTCTACGAGCACATCGTCTATGCGCCCCTCGAGCATGTCTATATGGCCACGCTGCCCGGCATGCTCGAGCGCACCATCAGCTGCAGCTCGCTGTCCAAGACCTACTCCATCACCGGTTGGCGTCTGGGCTACACCATCGCCCCAGCCGAGATTACCGAACGCATCAAGAAGGTCCACGACTTCCTCACGGTGGGCGCCGCCGCGCCCCTGCAGGAAGCCGTCGTTACCGCCCTTAACTTCGACGACAGCTATTACGATGAGGTCCTCGACCTCTACACCGCCAAGCGCGACCTGTTCTGTCAGGGACTCGACAACATCGGTCTTGAGCATAACGTGCCGCAGGGCGCCTACTACGTCATGATGGACATCTCTGAGTTTGGCTATGACAGCGACCTCGACTTCTGCGAGGATCTCGCGTCTAAGGTGGGCGTGGGCGCCGTTCCCGGTTCGAGCTTCTTCCGCGAGCCCGTCAACCATCTGATCCGCTTCCACTTTGCCAAGCGAGACGAGACGCTTAACGCGGCGCTGGAGAACCTCAAGTCGCTACGTGATAAAATCAAGCCGCGCGGGTAAGGACGGCCCGGCAGCTAAAGTAACCAAAGAAGCCCCGCACCGCCCGCGTTGCAGGGCTCCTTTTTATAGCGCTTTCTTAAATGGTTCAGAGCTCTATACTTTAGTCACGGAGCAACTCGTCCCAGAGAGAGGAATACTATGGCAGAGCAGCAGCTTATCGGAGCACTCGAGGCCGGCGGCACCAAGATGGTCTGCGCCACGGGCTATGCGGACGGTACGGTCCTAGAGCGCGAGCAGATCGCGACCACGACCCCGCAGGAGACCGTCGAGGCCGTCAACGCATGGTTTGCAGACAAGGGCATCGCCGCCCTGGGCATCGGCGCTTTTGGCCCCACTGCGGTCAACCCTGCCTCGCCCCAGTACGGCAAGATCTTGGAGACGCCCAAGACCGCATGGCGTTACTATGACCTACTGGGCACCATCCAAAACGAGCTCAATATTCCCTGCGGCTACGATACCGACGTCAACGTCGCCTGCTTGGGCGAGGTCACCTTTGGTTGCGCGCAGGGCCTCACCGACGTGGTGTACCTGACGATCGGTACCGGTGTGGGCGCCGGCGTGCTCTCGGGCGGCCAGCTCGTGCATGGCATGATGCATCCCGAGGCCGGCCACATCCTGGTCACGCGCGACCCGCGCGACACCATTGGCGAGCATAGCGCCTGCCCCTTCCACGACAACTGCCTCGAGGGCCTCATCGCCGGTCCCGGCGTTAAAATGCGCTGGGACGGCAAGAGCGCCGGAGACATGGCCGATGACCCGGAGGCCATGGACCTGCTCGCCGGCTATCTGGCACAGGCACTCATGACCTACACGCTGTGCTACGCGCCGCAAAAGATCATCATCGGCGGCGGTGTGGCCGACCACACCCCTATCGTGCCGCTCGCCCGCAAAAAGTGCGCCGAGATGCTCAACGGCTACATCGTCACTCCCGAGGTCAACGACATCGATACCTACATCGTCAACAATAGCCTCGAGGGCAAGCAGGGCATCATGGGCTGCCTGGCCCTGGGTGCCGCCGCGCTTCAGCTGTAGGCGCGCCAAAGGGGCGCCGCAACGTCCAGCAATCCCATTCAACGGTACAACGCCGCCACGCCCCGTATAAGCCCCCAAACAAAGAAAGGCCGCTAGGACCAAGCAATGTGTCCTAGGCGGCCTTTTTGGCACATGTGAGCGATCGTAGAAGATACCGAAGCACAACGCCCGTCATCGCTCCGCAGCAATCGATCATCACGTCGGTGATCATGCCGGCGCGACCGGGCACAAAGAGCTGAATCGTCTCGTCAATCGATGGGATCAGCAGCAAAAACACCGCCGTGGGAAGCAGCACGTCAAAGGTGCGACGGCCCTCAAAATCAAAGGCGTGCGTTGCCAGGATGCCGAGCACCATATACTCGGTAAAATGCGCGCACTTGCGAACAACAAAGTTGGTCACCCATTCATATGGAAGTCCCACGCCGTGCAGGAAACCGCGGATAGCTTCCATGACCGTTAGGCTCAGCGAGCCCGACCCCGAGCCGGGAACCAGCGAATTGCCCCAGATCAAAAGCGCCATCAGGCAGGTTACAACCGCCCATTTTCGATCGAGTTTAAGCATGCAGAAGTTATGCCTCCGCACAGAGCGGCTCAAAGCTGGCGGTGCCGCCCTCGATAACACTCAGATAGGCACGGCCCGTGCGCCTCACCGCTGCAGACTGCAGGCGGTCGATCTCCTCCTCGAGAATCTGATTGACGCGCTCGTGACGACGGTTCTCCATGATGCCAGCAGCGATGGCCTCGGCACGCTCGATGCCTTCGCGTGAGATGCGGGCGGTATCCTCGGGGAACACGGCGCTGTGGCGGCCAACGTAAGCGGGGGCAACGGGCTGAGGAGCAGGTGTAAACACCGGAGCGGCAACGGGAGCAGGCTCGACGGCCTCGTCCAAAATTGCGGCAGCGGCTGCCCACATGCCCTCGTGGCCCGAATAATCGGCCATGGGGACGTCTTCCTCGGAAGTCGCATCAACAGGCTCGTCAACTGCGACGGACCGGGACGCGGAGGCCGGGACATCAACCGGGGCAGCGACCACATACGGCATGTCGTTCGAGATGACCGGCTCGTCAAGGTCATCGAGATCGATAGCCGCAGCAGAGGCGTCGCTGATGATCGGCATGTTGGCAAGGTTCGCGTTGTACGGCACCGCCTCCGCCGCCTGCTGCTGTGCAGGGGCGCCCCACAGCGAGCTTTCGGCAGCGCGGCGGGCGGCAATAGTCTCCTCGTCGACGGCCAGCGGCTCGTCGGCGTAGGGGTCAGCGGCGGTGGCGGCGGCCGGAGTCACGGGCACGGCAGTGTCATACGTAACGGATTGAGCCGTGGCGGCGTTGTTGGCGGCGTTAGCCACGAGCGCCACAAAGGCGGCCGTGCTGCCCGCAGGGGCGGCATGAGAGCCCGAGACGGCGCGCGCAGCGGCAGCGATGTCATCGCGGTTATAGGAGCCGGTCTGTCCGCCGTAGGTGAGTTCGTCGATAGCGACCTGGTAGACGTCGCGTGAGCGCGTGGGATCGCAGCTGACCGGCGAGTCATCGTCGAGCATGCTATCGATCATGGACCAGGCGTCGGCCTCGCTCATAGCGTCTGCGGCGCGGGCGATGGTGGGGACGCCATCGTCGGCACGACGGCGCTGGAAGGCACCGGTCAGGCCGGAGAAAACCGAAGAGGGCTGCGCGGCGTTTGCCTGAACGGCAGGAGCCGCAGTAGCAACGCCCTGAGGAGCAGCCCACTGCTGTTGGGCGGGCATCGAGGCGGTCTGGAACTCATCTTGATGCTGATTGATGTTCGCGGTGCCACCCATGGCGTCGGGCTGGAACAGACGCTCGGCATGCTGCGCGCGATATTCAGAAATGCCGAGCGAGGCGGCATAGATACCCACGCCCGCCACCGCACCCACGGCAAAGGGAACAGCGCCCGCGACGACCGTCTCGTTCACCGACGAAAACGGCAGCGTGGCAGCATACATCACCACGGGAGCGGCAAGGCCGATTCCGCAGGAAAGTCCAGCAAGGACTGCTCGTTGTGTTGCATCAGAAGAAGCCATGAGCTCTCCCCATCTTCCAGCACCCAAATCGCATCATTCAGTTGGCTGCGCGAGAGAAGATGAAGCGGGGCTATGCCCCAAAGCAACGGTATATGGTTCGTTTCATCTGCGTTTTCCGTCGCGAAGCTTAACAGCTATTATGCGAAACCCCCTTGGGGATTGCAAGCGACGAAGCGGGATTGAAACGGGAAAATCGCTGCTTGCCGGTCGTGAGGTCAATAACCGCTGGCGAGCGGCTATACGAAAAGGGCCAGGATCTAAACCCCGGCCCTTCTGGCATGTCTATGGTTGTTGTCGTGTGCAGCGGACGGCCTAGAACGTCTGCTCGTAATCGCTGTGCTTTTTTGCCGAACGCACCAGGAACTCCTGGTTGGTATTGGTGCCCTTGAGGCCCTTGATAAACGACGCGGCCGCGCGCTCGGTATTGTTCATGCCGGCGAGGATACGGCGCAGGCCAAAGACAAACGGGCGCATCTGCTCGTCGACCAGCAGGTCCTCGTTGCGCGTGCCCGAGGCAACGGGATCGATGGCCGGGAAGATACGGCGGTCGGCCAGGTCGCGGTCGAGCTTGAGCTCCATGTTGCCGGTACCCTTGAACTCCTCAAAGATGACCTCATCCATCTTGGAGCCGGTATCGATGAGGGCGGAGGCCAGGATGGTGAGCGAGCCGCCGTTCTCGATGTTGCGGGCAGCGCCCAAGAAACGCTTGGGCGGATAGAGCGCCGCCGAATCGACACCGCCCGACAGAATACGGCCCGAGGCGGGAGCTGCCAGGTTGTAGGCGCGGGCAAGGCGCGTGATGGAGTCGAGCACCACCACAACGTCGCCACCCAGCTCCACGATGCGTTTGGCGCGCTCGATCACGAGCTCTGCCACGCGAGTATGGTTGTCGGCGGGCATATCGAAGGTCGAGGCCACGACCTCGCCCTTGATGGAGCGCTGCATATCGGTGACCTCTTCGGGGCGCTCGTCGACGAGCAGGCAGATGAGGTGCACCTCGGGATTGTTGATTGAGATAGACTGGCAGATCTTCTTGAGGATCGTGGTCTTGCCGGCTTTTGGCGGCGACACGATCAGGCCGCGCTGGCCCTTGCCGATCGGCGACACGATGTCGATAGCGCGACCGGTAATGGAATCCTTGCCGTGCTCCATGCGCAGAGGCTCATTGGGATAGACCGGCGTGAGGTCGCCGAACTTGGGGCGGTTACGGGCCTGCTCGGGATCCATGCCGTTGACGGTTGTGATCTTGGCAAGGCCGGCGCGCTTGTCGCCGCCGCGTGAGGGGCGCAGAGAGCCCTCGATCACGTCGCCCGTACGCAGGCGTGCGGAACGGATGAGATATGCGGGAACAAAGGCGTCGTCGCTGGACTTCATGTAGCCGTGGGCATGGATGATGCCGGAGCTGTCCGGGCGAATCTGCAGAATGCCCTTGATGTCACGGAAGCCCTCGGCCTTCGCAGCGGTGGTGTAGATTTCCTCGACGAGTTCGGCCTTCTTCTTGCCGGTCGTCTCGATCTCGAACTCCTTGGCCTTTTCGCGCAGCTCGGCGACCTTCATGGCCGCGAGTTCCTCGCGCGAAAGCGTAGGCTCGGTCGGGGCGGCGTTGCGCTCCTTATTGCGCTGCTTGCGATCGCGCTGACGGTTGCGGCGGTCGTTGTTGCGCTCGTCTTTGCGCTCGCTGCGCTCGTCGTTGCGCTTGTGCTGACGGCGGTAGGGGCGGGCGTTCTCGTCGGTCTCGGCGGTCGTGGCGCCCTTGGCCGCCGGAGCTGCTGCGTCGGTGTCGGCAGGGACTTCGTTATCGGCCTTGGTATCGGCATCGGCGTTGGGCTCGGAATCGGCCTGCTGCTCGACGGCTTTAGCCTTTGCAGACTTCTTGCGCGTACGCTTGGGCCTCTCGGCTGCCGGCTGACCGACGCTCTCGGTCTCGGGAGCAGAGTCGACGGTTGCCTCGACGACCTCGTTGCCAGAATCCTCGAACGCGTCCTTTTTCGAACCCTTGGCCTTGGACGAGCGCTTGGAAGCGGTACGACGGCTACGACCAGGGCGAACATCGGCGGGCTCGCCCTCGGCATGCGCGTCGGCCTCGGTGGCAGCGGCTCCCTGGGCAGAAGCGTCAGCGACGGGTGCGGGCGCGGCGGTCATCGCGGCGTCCTGAGCTGCGGCTGCTGCAGCGGCGGCGGCAGCTTTCTCGGCCTCGACGAAGGCCTTGGGCTTGCGGCCGCGACGGTGCGGGCGAAGAGCGGGATCGACGACGGGAACCTCGTTGGCCTCGGCGGGTGTTGCAAACTCAGAGGGCTGCGCACCCTCCCCCACCGCAAAACGAGCCGGAGCTTCATCGGACTCTTGAGCCGCTTGCTCAGCATCCTGCTGAGACTTGGCCGCACGACGACGCGTGCGCGGAGCCGGCTTCTCGGTCGGCTGCCCCGCGACAGGGGCCTCGGTGGCCGCAGACGCTTCGGAGACGACCGGCGCTGCAAGCTCGGTCAGTGCCGCGGCCTCGCGCTCGGCGGCACGGCGACGGGCGCGCACAACCTGAGCCTCGCTGATTTGCGCCAGCGCACGGGCCTGTGCGACCTCATCGGAAATGGGGGCCGAGGCATCGGCGGCAACGGGCCGCTTCGCGCGCGTCGTGCGACGCTTGGGCTTTGCAGCCTCCTCGCCGTCAGCGGCGGGCTTAGGCGCACGGCGTGTGCGCTTGGGCTTTACGGGCACGGCATCCTCATCGCCGACAGGGGCAACTCCCTCGCCAGCGGGAGGCGCGACCTTCTCAGCCGATGCGGGCGCAGGCGTCGAAGCGGCCTTGGAGGCCTCAGGAACCGAGGCCTGCACCGGAGCAGGCATCACGACCTGGTCCGACGCAACCGGTGCAGCGGGAGCGGTTTGCGCCGTCGTTATTTCGTTTTCTTGCTGTTGATCAGACACAGTGTTTGCTCAACTTTCTTTTCAAGCCCTGTGATCACATGCTCCCTGCATATACCTTCAGGGCGGCTAAACAGTCTAGCTCCGTACAAAAACGACGGACATCATTGATCTGTATCGAGATGATTGCGTTATATACGCAGCGTTAGTGTAACACAACCGCAACCACCTGCAACTTAGTCATTGGACGTTCTTAAACGCCCAATCATCAGGGACACTCTCCCTCAAAAGCGCCTTGAAATGTCGCGCCAGAGGAGTGAAGCCGTGGCATCCGGAATAGCCGCGCCACGAAACTCGCCTATCTACTACGTTTGACCCGCGACCCCTGACCATTCCCTCGATCTTCCTAAAATCGCAAGCCCACTACCTGCGGTTTCGATATCGTACTTTTCGGCATAGTTCGGGGTATGCGACTAAACGTAGTAGATGGCCCCGATTCGTGGCGGGCGGTTTCGCACTGCTCTCCCCCGGGACAAAAATGATCCGTATTCCCCCGTCCCTAGGGGGTGCCCAAGGGGTCATTTTCAAAACTATGCCGGATTACGGGGCCAGAACGGCGCAAGCCAACCATACCTTGCATTTTTAATATTCGGCAAGCCGCCTACCTGCGGTTTTAATTTCACTGCTGTCGCTATGGTCGCCAGGCAGCGATTCAGCCCCGTAAAGCGGTATAGATTCGTTTTTGTAGCATTTTCCAACACGCCAAAAGCCCCGCCAAACGCAAAAAGCCCGACCTCCGCATGGAGATCGGGCTTATAGGGCTCAGCGAAGCCGAACCTACACGGTCAAACGACCCGTAGATTACATCTGCTCGGGTGCGGAAACGCCAACAAGGGTAAGCACCAGGGCGAGCGTCACGCGGACAGCGTCGCAAGCGGCCAGACGGGCGCGCGAAAGCTCGGGGTCGACGGGACGACCCTCGCTCGGCAGCACCTGGCAGGCAGCATAGAAGCTGTGGAAGTCGCCGGCGAGCTCCTCGGCAAAGTGCGTCAGACGGAACGGAGCGCGGTCGCGAGCGCAGCTGGCGATGAGGTCGGTGAGCTCGTTGAGCTTACGCGAAAGGGCGAGCTCGGTCGGGTCGGTCAGCAGCGAGTAATCGACATTCTCACCGATGGCCTTGGCGGCAACGGCCTTCATGCCCATCTCGTCAGCCTGCTCGGGCGTAACGTCAGCGGCACGGCGCAGGATGGAGCATACGCGGGCGTGAGCGTACTGCACGTAGTACACCGGATTGGAGTTGTCGCGCTTCTTAACGGCCTCGATATCGAAGTCGACCATCTGGTTGGAGCTCTTGGAGATGAGCGTGTAACGGGCGGCGTCAGAGCCGACCTCGTCGACGAGCTCCTGCAGGGTCACCATGGTGCCCTTGCGCTTGGACATACGGACGGGCTTGCCGTTGCGCAGCAGGTTGACGAGCTGACCCAGCAGAACCTCGAACTTGCCGGGGTAACCGAGAGCGTCGCAGACGCAGCGGACGCGCTCGATGTAGCCGTGGTGGTCGGCGCCCCAGATGTCGATGACGTGGTCGACGCGCTGGAACTTGTCCCAGTGATAGGCAACGTCGGAGGCGAAGTAGGTGTACTCGCCGTCGGACTTGATCAGAACGCGGTCCTTGTCGTCGCCCAGGTCGGTGGAGCGGAACCACAGGGCGCCGTCCTTGGTGTAAAGATAGCCCATCTTGTCGAGCTTCTCAAAAGCGCGGTCGACGGCGGAGGTGCCGGCGGTCTCGCCCTCGGTGTCCTTAACGTACAGCGAGCGCTCGGAGTACCAACGATCGAAGTCGCAGTTGACGGCGTGGCAGAGGTCGCGCATGTTGTCGACCATCTTCACGTAACCGCGCTCACGGAAGCTCTCCATGCGCTCCTGCGGATCGGCCTCGACCCACTTGTCGCCGTCGGTGCGCCAGAACTCGGCAGCCTCGTCGATGATGTAGTCGCCGCCGTAGGAGTCCTTGCCCAGGGTCTCGGCAAAGTTGTCCTGGTACGGATGGGTCTCGGGATGCTCGTCGTTCTCGTCGGCAACAAAGGCGTCGCGGTCGGCGATCAGCAGCTTGTGAGCCTCGTCGATATCCACGCCCTGCTTGGCGATGATGTCGGCAAGCTGCATATAGCGCGTGCTGATGGAGTTGCCGAAGGTGTTCATCTGAGAGCCGTGGTCGTTGATGTAGAACTCACGCTGGATGTCGTAACCGGCGTGGTCCATAACACGGCAGAGCGAGTCGCCCAGCGCGGCCCAGCGGCCGTGGCCGATGTGCATGGGGCCGACGGGGTTGGCGGAGACGAACTCGACCTGGGTCTTCAGGCCACCACCGACGTTGGACTTAGCGAAGTCCATACCCTTCTCGCGAGCCTCGCCAAAGATGGCATTCTTGACGGCAACGGAGAGGTAGAAGTTGATGAAGCCGGGGCCTGCGATCTCAACCTTCTCGATCGCGGGGTCCTCGGGCATATGGGCAACGATGGCCTCGGCGATCTTGCGCGGGGCGCAATGGGCCAGCTTGGCGGACTTCAGGGCCATGGTAGAGGTCCACTCGCCATGAGAAGTGTCAGCCGGTCGCTCGATAGCGCAATCGTCAAGTTCAAATGCGGAAAGGTCGCCGGCCTCCTGGGCCGCAGCAAGCGCAGCGCGTACCAGCTCTTCAATCTTCTCGGGCATAGATCCTCCTTGTGTTAAAGCCCCCGAGCTCTTGGTCACTCGTAGGGCAAAAGCCAGAGTTTGTAGCACTCTATCACAAGCGACGGGCACTGTCGCAGGGTAAAGCTAATAGATATTGCATATGCACAAAAATGACTACAGCTTGTATTGAGTCACTCAAAGATGCCGGTCTGCCTGCAGATTATGCAGGCGTTGAAAATGTATAAAGGTGTGAATGAGCTGCGTCTGTTATCGAATACTCTTACCTATCAGAGTTGTGTGCTTTTCCTGCATAAAGTAAGGGTTTGCGCACGTCAGCGTGTTATTCTAGACATACGTAAATTCGTATAAGTTGGAGGTAGCATGTTCTCAATCGGTCAACACGTCATTCATCCGGGTCAGGGAGTCTGCACCGTCGTCGGTTTTAGGGACGACACGCCGCAGCCCATGCTACTGCTCGAGACCAAGCAGGGACATGCGCAGACGATCCTCATGTACCCCGTGGCGCAGGCCGACCGTTTGCACGCCGCCATCTCGCAGCAAGATGCCGAGCACCTGCTGAGCCACTATGACGAGCTGGAGTGCGACACCTTTACCGAGCGCAACAGCTCACTTGAGGAGACACACTTTAAGCAGCAGCTCAAGCTGGGCGCGCCTGAGACGGTCCGCGTGGCAAAGACCATGATGCACCGCATTCGCCAGGCCGAGGAAGCTGATAAAAAACCCAGCTCCTACTACATGCGCGTACTCAAGGAGGCCAAACGCCGCTCCATCGAGGAGTTCGCCGTGGCCCTGGGTGTCACCGAGGAGGACGCCGAAGCCCGCCTAGCCCAAGCCGCCCTCAACTAACCTGCCAAAAAGGGACAGGTTTATTTTGGTAGGTTTTATCTGGCCAAACGTCAACAAACAATCAGTAAATGCCGGGTGCTCCGTTTTGTTTGTGAGCGCCCGGCCATTTTTCTATCGCCGTAGAAATGCGTGAAGCCCATTTGCGATGACATCACACGAGGACCATCCAGATCGACGCAACCAACACCCGCATCCACAACAAGCGTGCCCGTCTTGCTCAGTTACCATTAAAAAGCATCAATTTGAAAACGCAATAACATTTCGGCAGGTAGCAGCTATAGTCGGTGAACTGAATCTCGACAACCGATGCCTGCGAATGAGGTATCTTCAGCCCATCCAAGCTAAAGGAGGGGCCATGCCGAGAAAACCTCGCTCAAAGTCACCAACCGGTTATTTCCACGTCACGTTGCGTGGAAACGGAGGGCAATTGCTGTTTGACGATGCCGAGGACCGAATCGCCATGCTTCAGATCCTCGATGCGATCCTCCCTAAACACAATATTGAGCTTATCGCTTGGTGCCTTATGGGAAACCACATTCATCTCCTCATCGACGATCCGGACGACCGCAAGAGCGACGCGATGCACGCGATAGCCGTGTCGTTTGCGGGTAGATACAATGCGCGGACAGGGCATATCGGCCACGTGTTTCAGGAGCGGTTTTGGGATTCGCCCATTAAGTCGGAAGTATATTTACTCGAGGCAATTCGATACATTCATCTGAATCCACAAAAAGCAGGACTGGCGGCATATGACGAATATCCCTGGAGCAGCCATCGCGAGTATCTAATGAGTGCCAGGTCACGGCCGCATGTCACCGGCAGCATTGTCGGTGTTTTATTCCCAACACCTCGCTCATACCTTCAGCTCATGGAAAGCACGCCGTCGCTTCCCTATCGCCCCAGCGCAACAGCCAAGGTTCGCGAGGACGATTTATACGAATTTGGCACGGCAATCGTGCAGAGTGTCGCAGGATGTGCTCCGACGGAACTCAAATCCGTCTCCAAGCCACTTCGCAATGAGGCGATTATTGCGCTTCGAAAAGAAGGATTAACGATTAAGCAGGTTCAGCTGCTGACCGGACTGGGAACATGGATTATCAAGAACGCGTCCTAGCGTCGCGTTTGCCGAGTCACGGATACGGCGAAGCGCAGCTTCCTGCCGCGAGGCGCCGCCATTCGCCAGCATCACCATGTCAAACAGAAAACGCTTCCGCTGAATAACGTCCAACGGAAGCGTTTTCCAAGATAAAACCTACCAAAAATAAACCTGTCCCTTTTTGGCAGGTTAGGCCTGGAAGGTGTCGCGGTCGGGGGCGAAGGACTGCATGGCCGCGATGGTGCGGTCGAAGAGCTCGGGAAGCTCCCAGCCCAGCATCTCTGCGCCCTGCGAAATCACGTCGCGTGAGCAGCCGGCGGCAAAGCGCTTGTCCTTGAACTTCTTCTTGAGTGACTTGGCCGTAAAGTCCATGACGCTCTTGCTCGGGCGCATGATCACAGCAGCACCGATCAGGCCGGTGAGCTCGTCGCAGGCAAACAGGATCTTCTCCATCTGCAGCTCGGGCTTGGGCAGCGAAGAGTTGAAATCGGACGTGTGCGTCTGGATGGCGCGGATAAGCTCGGGGGTCGCACCCTCACCCTCGAGAATCTCGGCGGCATAGATGGTGTGATTCATGGGGTCATCCTCATGCTCCTCCCAATCCAGGTCATGCAACAGGCCGACAATGCCCCAAAACTCTTCGTTTTCGGGGTCGAACTCGCGCGCAAAGTAGCGCATGGTGCCCTCGACGGTCTCGCCGTGCGTGATGTGGAACGGGTCTTTGTTGTGCTCGTTGAGCAGTTCGAACGCACGGTCGCGGGTGATTCCGGCGGAAAGCGTCTGGGACATGGCAATACCTCCAGGTGAGTCGGTGCTAGGACACGGTGTCACTATCGTATATCGCCGCGACTCAAGCCGAAAGGTAGAAAAGGCATGCGGAGAAAAAAGCCGGGCGAACGTGTCGCCCGACAAAACCGCAGATAAAACCTGCCAAAATAAACCTGTCCCTGTTTGGTAGGTTTATGGGCGGACCTGACCGGTGCCGCGGAGCTTGTATTTGTAGGTGGTGAGGGCCTCGGCGGCAAAGGGGCCGCGGGCGTGGAGCTTTTGGGTCGAGATGCCGATCTCGGCACCCAGCCCAAACTCGCCGCCGTCAGTGAAGCGCGTGCTGGCGTTGGCGTACACGGCCGAGGCATCGACCGCATCCAGGAAGCGCTCGCAGGCATCCTCGTCCTCGGCAACGATGGCTTCGGAGTGCATGGTGCCGTAGCGGTTGATGTGCGCGATGGCCTCGTCCTCGTTCGCCACGATCTTCACGCTCATCTCAAGCGCCAGGTACTCGCGGCCCCAATCCTCCTCAGTCGCAGCAACATAGTCGTCGCCCTCGGCAAGCCCAGCGTCGGCGCATGCAGCGCACGTGGCCTCGTCGCCGTGAATCAGCACGCCGTGGTCGTGCAGCACGGCAACGACTGCGGGCAGGAAGCGATCGGCAACGGCACGGTCGACCAGCAGCGACTCGGCGGCATTGCACACGCCCACGCGCTGGGTCTTGGCATTGACGATAATGTTGAGCGCCTTGTCAAAGTCGGCGGATTCATGCACGTAGATATGGCAGTTACCCGTACCCGTCTCGATCACCGGTACAAGCGACTCGCGCACGCAGCGCTGAATCAGGCCCGCACCGCCACGCGGAATAAGCACGTCGACGATGCCGCGGAGCTTCATGAGCTCGCCGGTGGCCTCGCGGTCGGTAGACTCGATCATCGACACGGCCTCGCGCGGGAAACCCTGGACTTCAAGCGCATCGGCCAACAGCTCGGCAATCATTGCGCACGAGTGATAGGCCAGCGAACCGCCGCGCAGAATGCAGGCGTTGCCGGTGCGGATGCAGATGCCCGCGGCATCGGCCGTCACGTTGGGGCGCGCCTCGTAGACCATGGCGACCAGGCCCAGCGGCACGCTCACGCGGGTGAGGTCCACGCCGCTTGCAAGCACGCGGTGGTCGAGCACGCGGCCGACAGGATCGGGCAGCTCGGCGAGCTTCTCCAGGCCGGCGGCCATACTCTCGACGCGCTCGGGCGTCAGCAACAGGCGATCGAGGAGCCCCGCCGAGATGCCCGCATCGCGCGCGGCGGACATATCGAGCTCGTTGGCGGCGACGATGGAGTCGACACCATCGCGCAGCGCCGCGGCCATGGCGCGCACGGCCTCCTGGCGCTGCTCGTCGCTCGCCGTGGCAAGCGAGGCCGACGCTGCCTTGGCGGCAACGGCAAGATCGTGGACATACGTAGCTATATCGACCGACATGGGCGGCCCTTTCTCTTAGATGTTTGCCCACCATGGTAGCCGATTTGTGCATGCCCTCGCGCGCGGCGGTAGAATTGGTCAACCCGAAACACCGCAACGAACGGAAGTACCGCATGGCCCTCATCACTTCGTACCACGTCCCCGGCCTCTATGTCGAGGACCACAGCATCGACGTCCCCCTTGACTGGCGCGGCCTGGAGCCGATGCTGTTGGCCGTCGGCAGTACCATGCGCCGCGGCGCTATGCCGGCGCCCATCGCCGGCGCGCCCGAGAGCATCAAGCTCTTCTACCGCGTGGTTTGCGCGCCCGACCGCATCAACGACGATCTGCCGCTGCTCCTGTTTTTGCAGGGCGGCCCCGGTGGCGAGAGCCCGCGTCCGCTGTCGCCCACAAGCGATGGCTGGATCGAGGAGGCCATCAAGCACTTCCGCGTCGTCCTGCCCGACCAGCGCGGCACCGGACGCAGCAACTGCGTAGACGGGCGCACGATCGCGGCTCTGGGCGAGCGCGCGACGGCGGCCGGCTCCGATGCCGCACGCGCGCAGGCGGACTTCCTCAAGCGCCACCTCGCCAGCTCCATCGTTCGCGATTTTGAGTACCTGCGCCTGGTGGGCTTTGGCGGCAAGCCGTGGGTCACGCTCGGCCAAAGCTACGGCGGCTTTTTGACGCTGAGTTATCTGTCGCTCTTCCCCGAGGGCGTGGCGGCGAGCTTTACCTGCGGCGGCATCCCCCACGTCCCGGCGAGCGCCAGCGAGGTCTACGCGCACACCTTCCCGCGCATGGCGGCCAAGACTCAGCAGTATTACGACCGCTACCCCGCCGACGTTGAGCGGGTGGCGGTTCTTGCCGATGCGCTTGAGGAGCAGAGGCCCGTGCTGCCCGACGGCTCGCCAATGACGGTGGAGCGCCTGCAGCTTATGGGCAGCGACTTTGGCATGAAGCCGAGCTTTGAGCGCATGCATTGGATTATCGATCACGCTTTTGTTGACGGCGACGGCACGCTGAGCTGCGGCTCCTCGATATCCGACAGCTTTTTGATGCGCGCCTTCGAGCGCACCAACACGCGTACAAACCCGCTGTACTGGACACTGCAGGAGTTCATCTACGCCGACGGCGACACCATGCCCATTGGCTGGGCCGCGGCTGAAGAGAAGGCTCACCGCGCCGAGTTCGACACCCTCGCGCGCCCGCTCATGTTTACCGGCGAGGCCATGTTCCCGTGGATGTTTGAGCAGATGCCCGAGCTTAAGCCGTTTAAGCCCGCCATGGACCTGCTGATGGAAGACACCAGCTGGGACAAGATCTACGACCCGCAGCGCCTGGCCTGCAACGAGGTGCCGCTCCAGGCCGCGGTGTATTTCGACGACATGTACGTGGATTCGAGCCTGCAGCTCGATACGCTCAGCCGCGTGGGCAACTCGCATGCCTGGGTGACAAACGAGTTCGAGCACGACGGCCTGCACGGCAGCGTGGTGTTCAAGCACCTCTTCGACGAAGCCCTCAACCGCGGAGACCTGCGCCGGATCTTCTAGCAAAGGGGTGTCCCCACCTGCCGGCACAGACGATATGAGCAGGACATAAAAACATTGAGAGCCCCTGCTGCATGAAAGACCG
>ERZ825324.3057-NODE-3057-length-16184-cov-3.467171_pt1 | contig 16184 bp, 9 predicted proteins | sample MGYA00519859_ERZ825324 | MGnify/ENA primary metagenome ERZ825324 (study PRJEB31778, sample SAMEA3449198) | human gut metagenome | biome: human gut; feature: human-associated habitat; material: faeces | place: United Kingdom | collected 2010/2012 ... | reverse complement strand
ATAGACAGTAACAGCATTGTGCTAATCACTTTCTGTTTCATTTTTCATTTCCTCCATAGAAACTATTTTGATATCTCGTTTACAGTTATAATACTACTCCTTAACCGTTTTCGTTTATATTAAATCAATTGTAAAAATATCAGATTCATGTCATAATAATAGAAAGATGACATAAATCTAATATTTTGTTGCAAAGGAGAACCTTTATGGCACTTTCAAAAGAATGGTATGACGCAGAATTTGTTGACAGCGAGAGCGAAACACTGCATCGTGCTCCAAGTATTGAATATAGTTTTTATAACGCAGTCAAAACCGGGGATATGGAATATGTAATAAAAAACTGCAAAGAAGATGCATTTATACATCTTGAAGGAACAGGTGTATTGTCCAGAAATAGTTTACAGAATATCAAATATCACTTTGTTGTCACAACCGCCATGATCACAAGATACTGTATTGATGGAGGACTCGAGCCTGAGCAGGCATACCGTCTGAGTGACTTCTATATACTTAAGATGGACAGCTGCTCCACCATACGCCAGGTTGCTGACCTGCATCACGAGATGGCAAAGGATTTCACAGGTAAGATGGTGCTGCAGAAGAAATCGTCTATCCTCTCAAAGCCTGTTACCCAGTGTGTTGACTATATATACAGCCACATAAAAGAGCGTATCACAATATCTGATCTGGCTGCATGCACAGGTCTTTCCGAGAGCTATCTTTCAAGGGTATTCAAGCAGAATCTCGGTGTTTCGATAAGTGATTATATAAGGGAAAAGAAAATAGAGAAAGCGACTCACCTGCTCAAATACTCAGATAAGCCGATTATAGATATAGCCAACTACCTGTCATTTTCATCACAGAGCCACTTTATCCAGATATTCGAGGGTTTTACGGGGCTTACACCAAAGAAATATCGCGACAGGTACTACAAATCCATGTGGTAGCCTGATACCACATGCCTTGTACTACGCACAAAAAATTCCCACGCAAACATGCGTGGGAATTTTATTTAGCTGATACCCAATATACGATATCAAACGCTGTTAATTTTATAAACTATCACTCTATGTATATCTCAACCGTATGACATTTGTCTGTAGAAAGCATTTCAATAGCATGCTTTGGAATACGCACGCTGTTTCCTGTAACATTTTCCACTTTTACATCATCACAGAGTGCTCTTTTGACCTGCGCATCCCCAGGTTCGAGCTTATCAGGATTGTGAACTGAAATATCAAATCTATGACCTGCAAATTCTAATGAAACTTTTGCATCACCTTTTTCGTTATACTGCTGTGGCATGAGTGCAGGCTCAATAACAAGATCTCCAAGCTCTCCATGGACTCCGTATACAGATGTTATCATAGTAAGCATATACCAGCTTGCGGCACCTGTAAGGTATGAATACAGACCTCTTCCATCATTATCAAAATACTCCGGTACTCCCGGATACATCCTGCTTCTGTCAAAGTCCATCGCAGTATCAAGAAGCGTCTTTAATACCTTGTAACCCTCTTTTATAAAGCCCTGTTTATAGAGCGCATTTGCATACATTACAGCCATATGTGAGAATACAGCACCATTTTCTTTTTCACCATATGCAAATCCAAACATTCTTCCAAGATCAAACTTTTCCTCTTGAAAATCCGTGTTCAGACGATAGCCGCCAATTTCTTTCTTATACAGATAGGTATCTGCACTATCCGCAATCGCTGCGACCTCCGCATCATCCGCAACATTTCCCATAATCGAAAATACCTGTCCGGTCAGCATCATGCGTACATTTCCATTTACGACACCTTCCACCTGTCTGCCGGAATTATCATAATAACCATTGAACCATCCATGCCCGTTTCCATCAGATACCCATTCATTTTTCTTAATAAATTTTGTGTACCAGTCTGCTTTTTCACGCAAATCTTTCACAAGTGCTGCAATATCCACAGAAATCTGTTCTCCGGAAATGTTATGCACACATTTATTTGCATACTCTGCCAAAACGGCATTCCTCTTTTCAGCCGATGCATAAATATCATTTTCCTGTGAGATCAAAACTTCCATCTCTTTTGCGATTGTAATATCATTTACACGACATCTCTCCCGGTAAATTTCCAACGTATCTGCAAGGTCTCTGAGATTGCCAATATACGCACAGGTAAACGCAACACTTTCTCCATGTTCTGCTGCCATATCCAGTGCATCGTTCCAGTCCGCACCTCGAAGCCGCATCACACCATGATCGCCTGCTTCATAAAATGCAGACAGATTCTGAAGTAACAGATGTTCCAAAACCGTGCCCTCATAAACAATTCCAGCTTCTGTTTTCTGACGCATGCCATATTCTGCCGTCCAGATTTCGTCCTTTGCGTTTCCCCTACATACCTGTGGATCTTTAAAATACGAGATTTTTTCATTCAGAATATCTACATCACCCGTCTGGTTCATATACAGTTTTGTTGTCACAAACGGCCAGAACGCGTGATCCATCCATACTCTTGTAATGTTGTTTCGATCTGCTACAAATTCACCTGGTTGATTTCCAATAATAGTTGCATTTGTTCCATCAAACCGTACACCTTCGAAACTATTCAAAATCATGGAACGGACTTCTTTCGGATCAAGAATCAGAAGAGACAGGCAATCCTGCCACAAATCTCTCCATCCTCTGCCACCTCTTCCGTAATCATGATACGGCAGGAACGAACAGCCGTAAATTCTCCGCAGAATTGGCTGGAACGTAATCCACTTAAGATAATTGTCTGCATCCGGATTACCCGTTTTAAATGTGATGTTTACTTTCTTTGTCCAGTACCGTTTTACTTCATCATAAGCTTCCTTTACCTGGCTTCTTTGTCTGAGAGATGCTGTAAGAGGTTCGATCTGTGATCTCTCGTCGGTCATTCCGCCCAGAGTCAGATAGCAGACTGTCTCATGTGGTTTTAATAAAATCTCCGCAAATTTAAGAGCTCCCACTGCTTCTTTTCCCTCTGCCTTACTTCCTGCCACAGCTCCCGGCTTTTCTGTCCGGACTGCCTCCGGTATGAGATAGGAACCTCCCTCCCCGATAAACTCCCCGACGGTCGGGTAAAAAGCTGCCGGTGCCTCTCCCTCTCCGGTGGAACCATATACAAAATACGTTGTATGATTCTTCTGATGCCCCCGCTCATCAAACGACATCGCAGGCGTCACCTCCACCCCATAATCCGTGGTACAGATCCGGTGCAGCAGGGAAGTCACATGGCGGTGATCCCTGATATTGTCCGCACTTCTTCCATAGACCGGCATCACTGCAATCGGTGTCATTTCAAGCGGTTCCTCTGTTATATTGGTAAGTTCCGTCATCATCACTTCCATCGCTCCGTCTACCGTAACAAAAGAAGTAATCTCTGCTTTTAGTCCATGGACTGCGGATGTCCGCGTCAGTTTCTGCCACATAAATCCGGCTTCCAGTACGCTTTTCTCCTGTTCTCCGGTAAACCGCAGAAATTCTGCCTCTGCCGACGAACCGCAGGCTGACCAGTATCCCCGGTTTTTGATACGGCACCAGAAATTTCTTGTATTTTTATTGTTATGGAGATTTTCAATACTGACCGGCTCCATCAGGAAATGGTTCTGATCCCTTTTGCTGTCGCCGCCGAGTGTCGGTGTAATGCAGGATTTTAACCCACCGTCTCCTGCAAGAGGAAAATACAATCCACTGTAGTCTTCCGGCTGATACACCCGGAAGCTTCCCTGCTGATCCAAAAATTCTATCTTTCCCACGAATCTTTCCTCCCATCTTATGACATATACAATACGATTTCTGTCTGCTTTTTCAATACTTCCTGCGGAATATAATCTCCCTGCATCCTGACTCCATTTACAAGTAGTCTGTCGCATCCCGACTGCACATGTCCCGGATTTTTCACAACAATATGTAACTGGCAGCCTCTGAAAACTTTATTTACTTCAAACTCCTCCCATTCATGCGGAATTGCAGGCGTAAGATGCAGTCCATAGAAATCCGGACGCATACCCAGAATTCCCTCCACACAGCCGACCATAACCGTGGAAGCAGTTCCCGTGAGCCAGTGCACATGTGACCTTCCGAAATTCGGACTTGCCTTTCCTTCCGTGAACTGTCCATAGCAATAAGGTTCAATCACGCGGATCTGTGCACGGTCATTCTGTGCAGCCGGTGCATTTTCCATAAAATAAGTAAATGCTCTGTCTCCATGTCCCCGCAATGCCTCCGCCAGGATAATCCATCCCTGCGACTGTGAGAAAATACCTGCATTTTCTTTTGCACCCGGATTATAGATGACAGCCAGTGCTCCGTCAAAGGCGTGCGCATGATACGGCGGGTCCATCAATATTGCACCATACGGCGTGTTTAATTTCTCATATACCCTCTCAAGCGCCATATCCGCCTGATCCGCTTTTGCCAGCCCGCTGATCACCGCCCAGCTCTGCGGGTTCAGCCACATATTTGCCTCCGGATCCGTGCGCTTTCCGATCACTTCGCCTGCTTCTGTAAATCCACGGATAAAACGGTCCTCATTCCAGCAGAGTTCCTGCAGCAATTTCCCCAGTTCCTCCTGCTTTTCATCAAGATAGGCAGCCGTTTCTTTATCCTGCTTGTATTCTGCAAACTTTCGCAATATATTCATCGCATAATAAAGCTGCATGGCAACAAATGTGGATTCCCCTTCTTTGCCCAGTCTTAAGCAGTCATTCCAGTCGGCATACAGCCCCGCCGGCATACCGTGTTTTCCCAGATGGTTCATGGAAAAATCGATGGCACGCTTCAGATGCTCGTAAACAGTCGCCTCTCCCCGGTTTGCATACGGAATCACTTCATCCATAAATTCCAGATGTCCGGTCTCCGCTATATACTTGTAGACGGTCGGAAACAGCCAGAGCGCATCGTCTGCACGATATGCCGGATGCCCGGTCTCCTTTACATAAGATGCATCATCCGGCGTATCTTCATGTCCCGGATTGTGTGTAAACTTTACCAGTGGCAGTCCGCCTCCATTATCCACCTGTGCGGAAAGCATAAACCTGATTTTTTCAACTGCCATCTCCGGTGCAAGGTGAATGACTCCCTGTATATCCTGTACCGTATCACGATAACCGTATCCATTGCGCAGTCCACAGTAGACAAACGACGCTGCACGCGACCAGATAAATGTCATAAAGCAGTTATAGGCGTTCCATGTATTTATCATGGCATTGAATTCTTCACTCGGTGTCTTTATCTGAAAATGTGCAAGCTTTCCATGCCAGTAATCGGTCAGCTGCTGCAATTCCTTTCCACAGACCTGCTCCGGCAGCACATAGGAGGCCAAAATCTCTGCCACCTCAGGTTCCTCTTTCATTCCAACCAGAAATGCGAACTCACAGTGCTCTCCCGGTGCAAGCCGCACCACCGTACTGAGTGCTCCGCAGCTGTTGCCGTTCTCATTTCCCTCGTTACACAATGTTCCCTCTGCCACACCTGCCGGATTGCCATATCCGTGATATCTTCCGAGGAACTTCTCTCTGTCGCCGCACCAGGATGTCACTTTTGCTCCCTTCAGTGCAAAGAAACGGCTGACAACGATTTTATCATCGACATCGCTGCCTTCCTCGATCTGATCCAGATTCGCATGAATCATCTGCCGCACATGATCCCCACAGAAAACCGTGCGCGTAATAAACTGCGAATACTGTAAATTCACCTGATCCTGCTCATAGTTGCTGTTGTTTGTAAATTCAGCGTACCCGGTAACCGTCAGTTCTCTTTCTTCTGCAGATGTGTTGGCAATGCATACATTCCACACCTCATACGCCCGGTCTAGCGGCACATAATATCTCACTTCTGAGTGAATACCGCTGTAATCCGCCTGCATTTTTGTATAAGCAGTTCCATGGCGGCATTCACTCCGGTAAGTTTTCAGATCCTTTCCCACCGGCTGCCAGGAAGCCGACCAGTAGTCTTTGCTTTTATTATCCCTGATATAAATATATCTTCCGGGTTCGTCAAACTGGTTAAAGATGTATCTTAAAATTCTTCCGTTAGCTCCGGATTTTGCAAAACTGTATCCGCCTGCATTGTTTGAAATAATCGCGCCATATTCCGGGGAACCGAGATAATTAACCCACGGTGCCGGTGTATCCGGTCTTGTAATTACATACTCTTTCTTCGTCTCGTCAAAATATCCATATTTCATATATGCTTTCTCCTGTTTTGATTTTCTAAGGTTTTCTACATTAAATATAACCTTCCTTTGAAAATCAGAATACCAGATACGACATTAAAATATCAGATTCATGACCTAACTTTATTCAGTAAATACGATAATTCCCGGACAGTGCCAGCATGGCAAACAGATACAGGAAATTGTCGTAATAACGGCGTTCCCCTGTCCGAAGCGGCGTCTCCCAGAACCTTCTGATGCACTCCTTTGCATTTTCTCCCTTCGCAGCCAGCGAAGCCTCTGCATTTACCGCTATCACCGCAACCGGGTGCAGCGCCCGCTCTCTAAGAAGCGTGCCGTCCGTCAGAAACACACCATCCCAGTGTCCGCTCTGCTTTTCGCAGTAAAAGCTCTGTAATTTTCCCGCAATCTCCTGCTGCCAGGGATCTCTCCCAAACCACAGCCAGTCCATGGCAATATTCGCAATCGTCCGGTACGCATCACTGTAATACCAGTCATGCCTGCCGAAAATCTCCTGATGTCCCTCATGCGGAGTCCCGTCATACTCCGCATACTCCGCCGACAAACCGGTGTCCGGATGACATGCCAGATGCAGATACGCTCTGCTCGCTTCTGCCGCGTCTCTCCAGAACTCCCGGTCATCTTCGTCCGCCCATCTGGCAAATAATTCATAAAAATGGGGCAGATGGTAGGACGGATCGCTGAAATTACAATTTGTAATAAACTTGATCAGATGCCTGGATGTGTCCCACATCGGTTCCCCCGGATGCCCCGGCTCTCCCTTGTGGATGCATTCCCGCAGAATTGCCCACGCCTCATCTGCATAGTGGAATATTCCGGTTCCATTTCCCCAGCGGTCTGCCGCAAAAAACAGTGCCATGGCAAAATATTCTTCTCCGTCGGGAGCCGGACCTTCCGCATTTTTACTGCCATCTGTTGCACAGGACCACGCAAAATAATTCTTACATGGTCCATCCTCGATGTACATATATGTCCGGGTCCATTTCCACAGCCGGTCAAACTCTTCCCTGCGGTTCATCTGCACACATGCCATCATTCCATAGGACATTCCCTCTGTGCGCACATCATGGTTTCCCGTATCCTCTATGTATGCCATGTCGGCTCCCACCTCATGATAGAAACGCTCCTCCTCATTCCCATAAAAAATTGTCTCAAATGTCTGCTCCACTCTTCTCTGAATCTCCGCTTCCGGATACCCGTACTCTGCAAACACATTGCGATACTTTCCCGTCTCAAATGCTCCCGCCATCGTTCTACTCCTTTTCTCCTCTTTCCTTTATGTGTGATACGTCTCTTTGGGTCCCAGATAACTTTCCGGGACATCCGTTCCTTCCGGACGGATCAACAGCTTTTCCAGAACAAACCCAGGTGTGACGGAATAAATGCGCAGACGGTTGATACCACTTCTGCATGAAACCGGAATCTCCTGTCTGCGTATCTGGTCTAATACACCTTTTGCCCAGAACTCTCCCTGATCTCCGATCCGGTATCCCTCAGGCACCGCGTTATAAATCCGGATCTCACCACCGTTATTCTGCACACCGTAGCAGAGTTTCTGATCGTTCGCCACCGGATTGGAGGGCTGCATATAAAGCGTAAGTACATACCCGCCGGGCTTTGATACCCAGAAATGATACTCCAGATACGGTGCATTTTCTCCCGGCACACCATACGCTGTGACCGGAAATGCTTTCATGGCAGACCGCGTTTTTCCATAGTCCCTGATGCATTGAAACCGTACCTTTTCGTTTTTTCCTTCCCGCTTACCATCCGCTGCATATCCATCCTTCCGGTCTGCATAATGCTCTGCCTCCATCACAATATAACCTGCCGTATCCACAAAGGTACCTTCCGGTACTTCCGGCAAATTTTCACATACCGGTATCTCGATCCGGCAGCAGCCGGAAGGCGTTTTTATTTCAAGCACTCCACAAGCAGACGTACCTGTATTTCCATCCCGGTTCATTGCCCAACGCTCCCGGTTTATTACAAGTTCCAGCTTTTCATAATTGTGCTTTTTCCCGTCCAGCACGCCCTGCATCGGCCACACCGAAAGCCATTCCGGTTTTTCTGTGACCTCGTATGCAGCCTCACATTCACTCAGCCCATACAGGGTGATCCCGGCGCTCCTGCACGCAGGGTCTAAAAAATCCGGCAGTTTCATGGATTCCGTAAGCCACGGGCTTCCCTCTGCATGCTGCATCGTCTGATCCACTGTCACAACCAGTCTCGGTTTATCCGCGGGCAGTACCCGGTGAATCACAGGGTTTAAACATTCATCCTCATTCCAGTGCACAAATCCGATATGCTCCGATGCTCCCATGCCATCCCAGCGCCCGTGATCCATCTGATGATATACCGTCACCAGTTCCCGGTCACGCTTCAGACACTGTTCTACCGCATCCCCGTAATCATTCGCGCGAAGTGCTCCAAGCTTTGCCAGATATTGATTCATCCCTGCCAGAAGATGCATCCTGGTCAGATTCAGTGTTCCTGCCGCAGGGTAATAGATGAGCGCCACAAACGCCGCTTCGTATTCCGGCGCATGTTCCTTCATCCACGCATACACACGCTCCGCTTCCGTAAGTATCCGTTTAATCTCCTCCAGTGTATCCTGCGTTTCTCTTCCATGCACCGGGTGATACACCATTGCACGCATTGCCTCAGGTCTTCTCTTTTGTATCAATCTGGTATATCCCTGCAGAACGTCCGCAATCTGTTCCTGTATTTCCTCCGTAAAGCTTCCAAACTGCTGCCTCGTCCACTGTCTGGTATACTCTGCGGTCTGATTGACGGCACCACTTCCCCAACGTCCAAAATCATATGCCATATCCAGAAAATACGACAGTGGGAACTCCTGCGTTGCAATATCCCCCACATTGACAATCCAAAGTTCCCGCACCCCGAATTCATATGCCGTTGTCATCTGTTCCCAGATTTTCGGAAGGTACGAACTGTTGATCCATTCATAGGAAATGGGCCAGCCGTGATAGTCCAGATGATAGTACATCCCATATCCGCCCTTATGCGTCCTCATCTCCTTTGTCGGCAGTGTCCTGAGGTTTCCATAGTTGTCATCACACAGCAGTAAAATAACATCTTCCAGTTCTTCCGATCCCATCAGCCCCGCCGTCTGATCATTTCCATAAAAAAACGCTTCCACTTCCTTGTAGAGAGCAAGCATTCTCGGGACACGCTTTACGTCCTCATCCACACACTCCCGGATCAGCTCATTCTGCGTTTTTAGCACATCGCGCAGCAGTTCAATATTGTCTTCCAATGTTGCTTTTTCTCCGAGAATTGCCGTATCCGCCTCTCCACGCATGCCCAGGGTAATCACATTTTCAAATTTTCCTCTCCGAAGCAGTCCGTCTTTCCAGAACCGGATGATGCCTTCCCGGTTCGTCCGGAAATTCCATGCATCGCCATATACCGAATCTTTTCCTCGCAGGTACTTATACTCCTCCCCCTGTCTCAGACACGGCTCATGATGCGACATTCCCATAATGATTCCGTATTCGTCTGCCAGCTTTGCGTTTGCAAGTCCCGGGCCGTCATCCCCAAATCTGGCGCTCCACATCGCCGGCCACAGATAGTTTCCTTTCAGCCTTAGCAGCAGTTCAAACACATGCTCATAAACCGAAGTTCCAAATCCCCCAAAGCGCCGGTTGCACCATGTTCCAAATGCCGGCCATTCATCATTGATAAAAAAACCGCGGTATCTTACAGACGGCTCTCCCGCCACACACGCCATCGATGCACGAAGCCCCACATGCTCACGGTGAGGCGGCCTGATACCACACCAGTCGACAAACGGAGATACGCCCAGAAGTTCTGACAGATGAAACAGTCCGTAGATTGTTCCACGCTTATCGCTCCCTGCAATCAGAAGAATCTGTGTTCCGTGCCATTCTGGATCGTTCAGGAAAAACCAGCCATAACACTCCCGTTTTCCCCGGATCTGTTCCAGACCGATTCTCTTTTCTTCCTCCATCTGCTCCAGAAGTCTGCTTTTTCCAACCGTAGCCGGAACAATCACAGTCTCTGCCCGTTCTGCCACATCCGCAAGTTCTTCCTGTGATGTGCCGTACAGCACCCGCGGGCGTCTGTCCGTTACCAGCTCCACATCGCCGGCAACTTTATCCGCTATCTTCTTTACCCCGGAATCTGCCGCATCTTCCACCCAAAATATAATCTCTTCCATATTTTCAATCCTTCTCCTTACCGGAAAGAGTTCTTCAGCTGCTCTGCCAGCTGATGTCTGCGAGATGTCCAGTCAGATCCATCCTGTGCCTTTATCATCGCCCGATGCTCTTCTCCCGGTATCACACGGTATTTTTGAATGATCTCCTCCGGAATCCTCGCTTCTTTCCGCTTGCTGCACTTCTGCATCACAAGAATCATTTCCGTCATTTTTCCCTCTGCGATAAGCCGGTCAGCCATGTTGGCGATTTTCCCCTGATGAATCCACACACATTCGCTCTCCCACCGAAAGCTCTCCACAATAAGAACAGGATACCTCTGTTTTGCATGCTTCTCATATCCTGCCGGTGTATACACATAACACAGGCGGTATCCGCCATTTTCTTCCTCCCGGTACCATTCCATATGAAGCATGCCATGCGGCACATTCGCCAGCTGCGGATAACAGAACTCCGGTTCCGGAATCTCAAAATAATTGCATGCAAAACTGCCCTGTCCGTTATATCCGGCATACCCTGCCGGAACTTCCGGATGAATCGTCTCCACGCCGTTGACGATAAAATGTACCTCATGATAGCCGGCAGAAAGTCCTCCTATTTTTCCTCGCCATATTCCTGGCTGCTGCTCCGTTAACGCAGCCAAAATCTCATGCTTCTCCTTAAGACAGACTTCCACACGAGCCGCACCGGGTGCCTCCAGATAGAATTCTGCCGTGCCGTCACTGCACACTTTTACGCCCGGTATGGTCTTTGGATATTTCCCTGCCGGTCTCCCCTGCGCATCCGTTTCAAACCGGATCTGCCGGTGTACCGGATCAAAAAAGAGCATCTGCTCCTCCATGCTCTGGACGGACAGCTGTTTTTCATCCAGGCGGCGCTCCATGCAGCATGCAGATGCTGTTTCTTCCACAGTCTCTGCGCCACAAAACAGAAGCGGCACAAAATCTCTCAGACTCTTTCTCCAGACATGCCATTCATGATAGCCTTCATATACTTTCTTTACGCAAAGCGTTTCTGATTCGCGCATTTTTTTACAGATATCCTCTATTCCGCGCGAAATCTCCTCTTCCCTGCTCCCGCAGGAGAAAAACACAACATCCGGTTTTTCTGCCTCATCCGTGCAGATCCTCTCTGCGTCATAAAGCGATACCCCGGAAAACATTCCAAGTGCCGAAAATTTATCCCGGTGCCTGCATACACTTCTTGCCGCCAGTGCAGACCCCAGTGAAAGACCTGCCAGTGCCCGGTAATTTCTGCCCTGCTTTACCGGAAAATGTGTTTCCACATAAGGAATCAGATCCTCCATCAGCTCTCTGTCAAAATCCCCGGGAAAGAAAACTGCCTCCTCACCCTCAATAAACGCATAATCACAGCTCATCACCACGATCATTTCCCTGCATTTATGCTCCGCGATCAGATTGTCCATGATGTAATTCAGCTTCCCCTGCCAGATCCATCCCGTCTCATTTTCACCGACACCATGCTGTAAATATAAGACCGGATACCGCCGGCTGGGATCTTTCTGGCTTCCATAAGGCGTGTATACATAACATTCTTTCAGGTGACCGTTTACACCGGATGCATACTTTGCCAGATGCACCGTTCCATGCGGTACCTCTTTCAGATAGTAAAATTCTGCTCCGCGCTCCGGCACCTCAAATGTGTTGATTGTCTCAAAGCAGCCATAAGAAAAACCGGCTTTCGGATGAAACAGTTTCACTCCGTCCACAAACCAGTGATAATAGTGCATTCCTCGCGGGAAATTCTCTATCTTCCTGTAAAACCCTCCGTTTCCATCCGGCAGGAGTGCAAGCGGCGCCGCATCAAAATAACCGCCCACACCCGCCACTTCCACCGTCTCAGCCGTCGGTGCATACAGATAGAATTCTACCGTCCCATCTTCCCACACCTTCACCGCCTGCCGTTCTTCCGTTATCTCCGGCGCAAACGAAAGTACCTGCTGCACCAGCGCCTGGTTAAGTTCTGTCCCCATAAAAAAACCTCCCATTCTATAAGATCTTCTGTGAGAATATCGTATAGAATGAAAGGTTCTACCGGCAGATGCGGCGCATCACCTCCTGCTGCAGATCCTCCATCAAAATCTGTGGACTGCAGGCATTGTATGCATCCATGTATTCCTGCCAGGCTGTATCAAAATCCTCTGCCATAATAACCCGCGGAAGCCACTCGTGCTTGATCTCATTGATCTGCTCATATACCATTCCTGCTTCTGTGGCATCAGAAAGCGATGTAGCGTAAGAATACATCGGATACCAGTTTCCCGGTGCCTTATGATTCCCAATCATATCCACATAGCTTTCACAGCCATACGCCCTGAGACATTTCTGGACGTCCCCCGGCTGGCTTTTTAAAAATTCTGCCGGCTGGTATTCCAGTGAAAAAGCATTTTTCCCATCCGGAAGCATTCCCTCCCAACGTGGGAAATACGAGTAATAGCAGAAATAGTCCGATGCCAGCAGATCATCCGAAAAACGCTTTGACTGTTCCTTCGTCAGATAGAAAACCCCTTCCTCATCCACGCAATAGTCCGTTCCTTCCTGCCCCCAGAAACGCAGAATCTCCACCTCCGGCTTTAAAAGATCATTCACAAACTGCAAGGCACCGTCTATGTCTTCACACGAGACCGTAACCGACAGGCCGGAGGACGTATCGATAGATGCCGCTCTCTCGACATGCCACTGGTTCTCCACCCCCTCCTGCATCGTAATCGGAAGCGGTACATAATCGCATCCCTGCTCACTCAATTTCTGTCTGTCATATGCCGGATAAATCGCATAGTAAAACTGCCACCACTGATCCACCATTCCAAGGACCGCTCCGGTGGACAGCTTATTCAGATACTCTTCATAGCTGTTTGTGAACGCCTCCGCATCCAGTATTCCCTTACGATATTCTTCATTTAATTTTTCAAAATAAGCCCGCGCCGTCTCTGTCGTGTTGTAATCCATCACCTGAAAGGTCTGCGGATCGACCATGCAGCAGCCGTCATTGGGATATCCATCCAGAAACTGCGGCACATTCTCCAGGCAGAAATATCTCCAGTCATCGCTAAGAACCGTAAATGGGATATTCCTGGTTCCGTTCTCCATCATGGGATTGGCATTCACATAAGCCTCCAGCAGATCGAAATATTGCTCTACCGTATGAACTTCCGGATATCCTGCCCATTTTAAAACCCTCGTCTGAATCCAGAATGCTTCCCCGTCATGGATCACATCGCTGCTTTTTCCATTTGTCACCCCAAATTGTGGAATCCAGTAAATGTGTCCGTCTTCCTGGCGCAGCATATCCCACTGCTCATTCGTCATGTATTGCCGGATATTGGGATATTCCTCCCAGTACTCATCAATCGGAATCAATGCCTCTGCTTCGTATAAGTTTTTTTCCCCCTGTATGAAGTCCGGATATCTGCCGCTGGCAATGTATGAATTGAGCGCCTGCTCCTTGGTCTGACCGGACAGCCAGAGTTCTTCACACTCTGCTCCTGTCACCTCTGCAATCTTCGCTTTCATGATATTTCCATATTCAAGGCTGTTTCCCTCCGTCGGAAAAAAAGCCGTAAAATGCTTTATCTGCGCTTCTGCCATGCGGTCTGTGTGTGCCGCCATGTTCCACAGCACCAGAAGCAGTACCATTAAGGTCATTCCTTCTGCCAGTCTCTTTTTCATCTGTTTTCCCTCTTTTCCAGTCAATTATACTGTTTTTAAGGGACACCGGCAAGATGGGATTGCATACGCTCCTTCGCTTTTATATGGAATTATTCTTTTACGCCACCGAGTGTAAGACCGGTGACAAAATATTTCTGTAAAAACGGATAGATGCAGATAATCGGCAGCATCGTGAGTATCGTTGCCGCAGAGCGGACTGACGTCGGTGTAACGGTTCCCACTGCATTCTTCATGGCTTCTGCCGAAGTTCCCTGATTCGTGACGGATGACAGCAGCTTCATCAGCTCATACTGCAGCGTCGTCAGATCAGAATTCATGCGGTTGTACAGCATGGCATCAAACCAGGAATTCCATTGTCCGACTGCAACGAACAATGCCACCGTCGCAAATACCGGCTTGCAGAGCGGACAGTAAATCTTTAGAAAAATTGTCGTATATCCGGCACCGTCTAACTGTGCGGATTCTTCCAGACTGTCCGGTATACCATTCATGTAAGTGCGGATTACCAGCATATTAAACGCACTTACCATGCCCGGAATTACATACACCCAGAAACTATTGGTAAGACCGAGTCCTTTGTAAAGCAGGAATGTCGGAATCATTCCTCCATTCACATACATTGTAATGACCCAGAACAGGGAAAGGCTTCTCTTAAACAGAAATCTTTTTCTGCTGACAACAAACGCCAGAATCGCGTTTGCAGCCAGTGCCAGCACTGTTCCGATAACTGTTCGCGCAACCGTGACATATGCACCGGTAATCAGATTATCTTTCTGCAATACCGTGATATAATTTTTCCATGTAAATTTTCTCGGCCACAGATAAATTCCGCCACGCAATGCATCCGTGCCATCGTTTAATGAAATCGCCAGCGTATTCAGCACCGGATATAATGTGATTACAACAATCACAAGCATAATGATTCCGTTCACAATGGGAAATGCATCAACGGATCCTGTTCTCTTTCTTTTTTTATTTGCTCCTGCCAGCTGTTGCATGCTATTACCCTCCTTAGAATAACCTTTCTTCTCCGTTGCGCTTTGCAATCTGGTTTGCAATGACAATCAGAATGATACTTACCGCACTCTTAAAGATACCTGCAGCCGTACCAATGGAATAATCTCCCTGACTGATACCCCATTTAAGTACATAGATATCAATCGTCTGAGACACTTTCTGCACCAGTCCGTTTCCCAGAAGGTACTGAATCTCAAATCCGGCATTTAATACATTTCCTACATTCATTAACAGAAGAATCATAATCGTTGGTTTGATTCCCGGAAGTGTCACGTATTTGATTTTTGCCCATCTTCCCGCACCGTCAATGGAAGCCGCTTCGTACAAAGAAGGATCAATGGATGTGATGGCTGCCAGGTAAATAATGGCATTCCATCCTGTCTCTTTCCACACATTGGCAAACGCGACGATCGGCCAGAAATAATTCGGATGTGCAAAAAAATTGATTGGCTGTGTAATCACATGCAGGTTCATCAATATCTCATTGATGATTCCGCTTCCCGAGAGCATATCATGCAGAATTCCCGTTACGATAATCCAGGACAGGAAATGTGGCAGATAAGAGATGGTCTGAACAACCTTTTTCCCGCCATGTGATTTTATCTCATTCAAAAGAATGGCAAATGCGATTGCTGTCACAAATGTCACAACCAGGTTTATCACACCCATCGCAAGCGTATTCCGGATGACACGGATAAATGTCATATCCGAAAATAAGGTCTGAAACTTCTGCAGTCCCACAAACTCAGAGTGGAAAATTCCAAGCTTTGGCTTATAATTCTGGAACGCCATCGCCCATCCCGCCAGTGGAAGGTAATAGAAAATGATGCCATAGATTACCATCACACCACTCCAGAACAGCAGAACTTTCTGTCTCTTTATTTCTTTCCAGGTGATCTTTGCTTTATATTGATTTTCTTTTTCTTTGGATCTTGTTCTCGTCAAAGCCATACCCCACTCCTTAAAAAAACAGGCAGATGAAATCTTCCTTGCATCTGCCTGTTTCCAATTTCATTTTATGTGTTATTCGTATTTCGCTGCTTCTTCCATTCTCTTATCAAGTTCTGTCT
>ERZ825324.3055-NODE-3055-length-16192-cov-2.623598_pt1 | contig 16192 bp, 21 predicted proteins | sample MGYA00519859_ERZ825324 | MGnify/ENA primary metagenome ERZ825324 (study PRJEB31778, sample SAMEA3449198) | human gut metagenome | biome: human gut; feature: human-associated habitat; material: faeces | place: United Kingdom | collected 2010/2012 ... | reverse complement strand
TAAATCATTAAGCTTCTCAAGAACCACAGGTCTTGTCACACCGCCATATGACTTATAATCATTCGGAATATGTAATGCACTTTTCTCCGTAAAACGATTATCCACCTTAATTTCCAACAAATGGGTTCCCTCGGTCAAATCTTTCTTAATAACAGAAAATGGTGTATAAGCATTATAATGCTGTGCAATCTGTTCCCCATCTAACAGCACTGTCGCTGTATGGCTCACTCCTTTACACTCAATACGGATATTTCCGCCAGCAGTAATTTTTTTACGAAAATAGGCTTCTCCACGGTAATTTGCAAAAAGTGGATTTGTTTCAAAGCATCCCGGTGTTGCCATCTGAAACTTTGTTCCTGCATAATCCCCCTCGCATGGCTCAAATTCCCATAAACTCTCTGTCAGTTCTTCCTGCATACGCACTTCATGTGTCTTAAATGTACGAATCATCGTCCTTCATCTCTCCTTAACAAATCTATTAATTTTTCATAATCTAAAACTTCGTCTGAAACATTACTTCCTAATGCCATTACTACATAATCTGTCTTTATCTCATAATTGCTTCCTTCTATGTTAACAGGAACCAGTCTTGTTTCCCCTTCTTTTTGAACTAACTCTGTTTTTATAAGTTCTATTTTTTCTACTTTGTTGTTTCCTTTTATTTCTACAATATTGTTTTGGAATAGAAATTTTATTCCTTCTTCTTTAGCTTCTGCAATTTCTTTTTTCTCTGCAGGCATTTGTTCTTCTGCCCTTCTATAAATTACATTTACCTCTTTTGCTCCTAATTTTTTTATTGTTCGTGCACAGTCCATTGCAACATTTCCACCACCTATTACAGATACTGTTTTATTTGCATAGTCTGGATGCATATTGTATTCTAAAAGTTCGTTGCCTCCATATACTCCTTTTAGTTCTTCGCCTTTTACTCCCATTTTTACGGATTTATTTGCACCTATACTTATGAATATTGCATCATATTCTTTTTCTAATTCTTCTAGATTTAAATTTTTTCCTAGTTCTTTGTTGAACTCTACATTTATTCCTAAATCTAAAATTCTTTTCACTGTTTCTTGTACTCTTGTTTTTGGTAATCTGAATTCTGGTATTCCGTGAACCAGTAGTCCGCCTAAATAGTTGTATTTTTCATATATTGTTACATTTACTCCATCTTTTGCTAAAAATGCTGCACATGTTAGACCTGCAGGTCCTCCTCCTATTATGGCTACTTTTTTGTTTGATATTTTTTTGATATTTTGTGATGTTTCTTCTTTTTTACTTGTATCTGTGCCTTCTGCTTCTTGCATTGCTTCTTTTAGACTATAGTTTTCTTCTTCTGCTTTTTCGAATATGAAGTTTTCTATGTCGCCTATATTTACTGGTTCTCCTTTTATTCCTCGTACACAACTTCCTTGACATTGTTTCATGTGTGGGCATATTTTTCCACATATTCCTGGTAAGACTGTTGTTTTTGATAGTATTTCGTATGCTTTTTTGTATTCTTCTTCTTTTACTGCTTTTATGAAGTCTGGTATGTTGTTTTCTAGTGGACATCCTTTTACTGAGCATGGTTTTATTTTGCAGTTTAGGCAGTAGTTTACTTTTTCTTTTATTTCTTCCATATTTTTTCTTCTTTCTTTTGGTTTTGGACTTTTTTCTTGTGTTTGTTTGTTGTGTTGTCCCTGGTGTTATTTTATTATAAATTTTTAAGGTAGTCAATGAAACTGACTACCTTTTATAATTTTTATTCGGTTTTTATTCGCGTTTTTCCCGAGAAGTCCAAAGGCCTTCTTGGTGTATTGTTTTTCTTCTTATTATCAAAATTCCATATTTTTATTTTATTTCAAATGGAGTACTTTCAGTTTCATTTCCTGATGTTACTTGGACATTAGAGTTTAGAGTTATACATGGGCGGAAAGCAAAGGCGCCAGAGTCCTCGCGGCCGCTAGAATAGTACAAGATGTTGGCAAAGACACCGCCTGAAGACACACAGCGAACAATGAAGCCAGCACGATCGGAGTCGGCATAGATGCAACGAGAAGACATCCAATATGTATAATCCTTGCAAAACATATCACTATATATTTTTCCATCATCTCCTTCAAAGTCATCCGCAGTCAAAACTTTAGGGCCAGTTTCTCCTATCTTTCCCCATAAAGTTATTTTTAACTCTAGTGAATTTGCTTCCAATACATCTGTTTGATTTATATAATTATCTTGTTTGCTTAAATCTAGTGTTCCTTCATATTCATTTACTTTTTGATTTTTTTCTTGTGCTAATATACTTGGGTATTTCTTATTTTCTGGTTGTATTGGTGTTTTTCCATATTCAGAATATAATTTGCTATAGTCTTTTTCTTTCATTTTGTCTTGTCGTGATTTTGCATTTTTACAAAGTCTAGCAGCTCTATCATAAATGCTTTCTTGAATTGTTTCTGCTGGTTTATCCTTTGTGGCTCTTTTTTTATATTCAAAGAACTCATCTTTTTCAATAAAAGCTCTAAATAACAATTCCTTTTCATCACTTGAACCGATACGAATCATTCCGTTCAAAATAGGTGTTATATACCATTGAATATTGTGAATATTAACCTTACCATTTATACTATAATCTTGTGCTTTAATAAGTGCCTGAAAACATTTATTTGTAATATTGAGTAATCCAAGATTTGTAATATATCTTGTCTCAAATGAACGCATATCCATAACATCACTTATATTTGCCAATGCACACAAATCTAAATAGTCATCTGCAAACTCATTCCATGTCTCAGCATCTAATGCCTGTAAAAATTTATATACAACACCTGCTCCGCAAAAATCCTTATTAGAATAATTGTCACTCATTTGATTATTTACAATCAATGCATATGGATTTTCTTCTTCTGACTCATGGTGATCAAGAATAAGTATATCAATGCCATTTTCTGAAAGTTCTCTGCACTGTTCTGTGTCATTTGTACCAGCATCAGGGATAATCAATAATTTTGTATCATCAGATATCACAATGTCATCATCTAGTCCATGTGCCTTTGCTCTTGCGTGTAATATGTAATTAACTGGATAATCAGCATTCATTTTCTTAATATAAGAATACATCATAGCTGCTGAACAAAAACCGTCTGGATCTTCATCAACAAGTATTTCAATTTTATCATTGTTATTAAAGTGTTTCATAAATAATTCTACTGCTTTATTCATGTTATCCAAATTTTCGTATGGAATTAAAACATCTTCATCTAAGTTGAGATATTTTTCATAATCATCAACTCCTCTATTTTTTAAAACTTCCTCTAATACATTGGAAGTATTGTTGTCGCTATTTTCATATAATCTATACTTCAAATACACACCTTCCTATCTTAATCTGTATATATTATTCTCTACTAAATGCTTCCATTTAATAGGATCATCTGTTGGTGATTCTTTCTCGCCAAGAATATTATCTTCATCAAACATATAATAAAGCGGAACACCATCAGGAAATCTTTCTGCTAATTCCTCTAATTCTTCTTTTTTTACATCTTTGTCCAAACATAAAATTATATCTGTACCAAGTCTAACTAACATATCAATTTGATATTGTGAAAATTCCTTTCCACCTGTACCACCAGTGTTTTGATAACCATAACTCCATGCCTGTTCAACAAATTTTTCAGATTCACCAACATAAATCCTTCCTGTTCTTTTTATATAAGGAAGAGTTTTATACAATCCATATATAATTTTTGATTTTGCACATGGCTCTAAATAAATATATTTATTCATTCCATCAGGTACTTTTCTATCAAAATATCTTGCTTTTACACCGACTAAATCTCCTAATTCAGAACGAATAGGAATTGTGTATCGGTTTGTTTCTTCATCAAAACCTATCTCAAACTCTCTTTGTGTTTTATAATCTATATGGTCTTCGTAGAATAAATCATTTACATAAGGTTTATAATACGAAAGTATTTTTTCCGAAATAGGTTGTAATGGTTTTTCTTTCTCTTCTGATATATTAGAATCCATATCTTCTAACATTTTCAGTATTTTAAAACTATCTGGAATATCCTCTTCAAAATCGTGATAATAAGATATTCCTATTTCTGAACATATTTCCTTTAATCCTTCTGGAAATGTAAGGTCTTTGACATAACACACAAGATCAATAATATCTGTTTGCCTGTTACCCTTTATCATTTGTCGAGTTTTATTCAAGCAGATAAGGGACTCATTATTGTATAAAATAATTGCTCCTTTATTATCTCCATCAGGATTACCAGCAGTCCAATATGCTCCAACTGAATGATATTTGATATGGTGGCAACCAACGGATTCTAATATCTGTTCACAATAATTATTTTCATATATATAATTCTTCAACTCTTTTACATCCAAGCTGCCACCCTCCAATTAGTCACTATTTTTTGTTTTTTTAATGATATAACCTATATTTCTCCAAATATTTAAGTTCAAATCAATCTCAAATAACATAATCTTGTCCTTACTACCTGCCCTATTTTTATCTGGTTTAATACAAAAATATTGTTTACTTAAATCCAAATCTTCCGTCACTGGCTCACCCCAAGAATCACATTCTAAAACAACTTGATATTTATGGTATTCTTCCTTATTTAACTTTTTACCAATGTTTAAAATATCAGCTACATGCTTTATCTGTTTTGCATTGGCAATGTTATTACTACTCAAACTAAAAATATCCGTAAATACCGTATCATCACTTAACTGGAATACTGCATATCCACTCATACGAAGTTCTTTTGTTAATTCTTTCAATTTAGTTGCAAACTGTTTAATCTGTGACCAATCATCAGTGTTATAACCTTTTAACGTGTCATAACCATAATATTTAATATTCTGAACCATCTTTGCTTTACGCAATTCAAATTCAATTCTCTCAGGGCTATAATCATCTCCGACATCTTTAAACATAACTTTGCCCTTACGATCACTACTATCAATCCAATCTGTAACTTTTTTTACATTCCAATATTCCTCTGACGTATCTTTTATTCTCTTTATGTAATCTTCATTGCTTTCAAGATAAACACCATTATCGTCAATTTTTCTTCTGATAATGTCACCGTTTTTATCATGATAAACACCTAACACAATCTCTTTCTCAGGCTTTGTAATATGTACGCCATGCAACTCTTGAAACTCTTTGTTATTAATAACAGTCGTAATAAGACAACTACGAAGATCTTCTTCGTCCATCTCATTACTCATAAGAAAAAAATTCTCATTCTGCACAAGTGCTACATAAGCTGCTAAAAGTACAAGTTTTCTTGTTTTACCCTCATTAGAAAGGAATCCTTCAAAGAGAACCTTTGTTTCTCTAAGACCAAGAAAAAATTCGTTATACATATACCAGGGGAAAGGTAAGCCGAAATTTGGCTTTTCAAGATATTTGTCGATTTGAGATGAGTTTTTATCAGTAAGCTCAACAGCTTCTTCACCGGCATTAATTACTGTATTTATCTTATCTGCTTTTGTACGGATAATTCTGTAAATGTCATTTGGTGACATTTTATCGAAATTCCTATGAGATAATATCTTCTCAACTGGAAACCCATTTCTTCCATACTCTCTTACTAATGAATATTTCTTAACAGTATCAAAATAATTTTTCACATCATTTTCATCTGCCAATGTCATAAACCTTTGAAGCGTTTTCCAACCTTTATACTGCTTATATAATTTAAGTCGTTCTTCATTCTGACTCATAAACACATTCATTTTTGTTTCATCTAATGTTTGTGAAAATGTAAGAAAATAAGTTTCAAGATTATCATAAAAGAATTTTGTCGCAGGATCAGAGAAGTCATACTTACTTCTCATAAATGTGCTGTAATTTACAATCAAGTCTAAATCCTTTGCTATAGAACCAACAAATAGGATTTCTGCTTGCACGTTACAATCTTTTAATTCATGTTCATTATCCAATATTATCTCCTATCCAAAAATATCATCCACCAAGTCTGAAATATCATCTGTATCAACCTTACTATCTTTGGACACATTAGTATAACCAATTGATTGACTGACAATATTCTGTGATTTTTCTGTTTCTTTTTCTTTCTCGGCTTCTCCCTTCAGCTCTTTCTTCAAGTATTTTTTGTTTTTCTTTCCACCTTAAATAACTGTCATATTTATTAACCAGAATGGATAAATCGTACGAAAGTCGTTGTTCTGGCTGCATATGAATACCTTTTATTTCATTCTTTTTCGCAATACTATTAAGCATATCTATTTTTCTTTGCCACATATCAAGTAAGTCTGAAGGTGGAATACCTACCGACATCCCTTTAAAAGTTCCATTATAAATGTTACCCAACTTCTGCCATACGGTAGTAGGGATAATTGTCAAATCATATGCTTCTTTAATAAATTCAAATATCTCATCTTGCTCTATTGCTACTGCGAGATGCGAATATGTATCTTTTTTTATAGAATCAATGTGGTCATATATCCAAGTCCATTTTGCTGATACGTCTGCCCTTTTATTAGCAATACGCTTCTGACATATATTGATAAAGCAACTACTATGATATGTTTTTTTATCATAGTAGATTGCATCGTCAATATTATTCTTGTTTATATAAAGGTTTTCTCCGCAACAACCACATTTTCTTTTAACACCATTTTTATTGTTAGTTGTGTATCTTGCCATAATCCTACCTTTACATAATCCAAATTTAATCAAACATTGCTAATACTTTATTAAGAATCTCAATATCAGTTACATTCTTGTATGCTATAGGGAGTCCTGCTGCTTCAAGTTTTTCTTTCATTGCTTTCTTCTCTGTAGGTGGAAGTGCATTTCTCTTAGAAATAATTTCTTTCTTAATTGCTTCAATATCTGTACTATTGCTATTATCAGATATGCTTGTTGTTTCCGAATTATCAGGCTCTCCGACCTTACCAAGAATCTCCTTGCTGTAAATATCCTGCTCAACATCAACAGCCTTTGTTAAGTCATTTTTTACTACAAAAGCCTTCTTATCTGCTGTCTTATCAATAACTGACTGCCAATCAAGTAATGTAGGATCTTCGATAACCGAATTATCTTCGTGTGTATGTGTTCTATCCTTTTTAACATGAGCACATACTGTTCCTTCTTCGTTTCTGTACATACGAATTTCAGTCTTAACATTATATGTCATACCCTTGAATCCATCAGGAATTTTTCTACCAGTTACAACACTCATAGTTGAATCATCAGACTGCTTAATTGTTTCTTTTTCATCAGTCTCTCTAGCAGTTACAATATAGTGAACACCAGATGCCATAAGATCAAGAATTAAGTCCTGTCCTTTGAAGTTAATTGTTTGATAATCCTTTAACTCCATTCCTGCTCCCTCAATCTTAACAAGTCTGGCATCACCAACAAGTCCATCCTTATCAGCCTTGACCTTATTTCTCTTTTTAGAAAATTCTACTAATCCCTGCTTTGTTGTTAAGTTAAGAATCGTAGTACCATCAACAACGATTGCATCTGCTCTAAATGGTTCTCCATCTGCGTCAAGAACTACATTGTCTGTCTCGTCTCCGTCATCATCAAGTTCATAGAAATCTTCTCCATTCTTAACTTTTGCAATATACTGTCTTACTTCTCCAAGTGACTGAGTATATACAATATAAATATTTTCAAGGTTTACACCATTTGCTTCTAAGTCACCTAAATAATCATCAATTGAACCAGTCTCAGGATCAAGGTATAAAATTCTAAAAGGCTTTCCATCAGGACGCTTAAAGTACGCAAGCTGCATAGCCATTGTTGACTTACCTGTAAACTGTTCTCCATATAAAATCATACCTAACTTACTCTGTGTGACTGACGCTTTTCTTGCTTTTGCCATTAAATAATTCCTCCGTAATTCTATAATATTGATTTATTGGAACGCCATTTCTGACGTTCCACTTAGTTATTCTCTGTTGTGAGAATTAATCCCACGCTTCATCGTCTCCATCATCGAGATCTGTTCCATCTCCCCAATCGTCATTAGAATCAGAACCAAAACTCTCTTCTGCCTTATTTGCATTCCTAATCTTTGCAATGGCTTCTGTTACATTTTCCTCTGTGTAAAGTTCTTTATCAATTGAAGAACCCTTTGCTCCTGTGATAATAAACTCTCTCTTTGTAGGTGCAGATACTTTCTCCATACTGTCCTCTTCGCCCCAATCATCATCATCTGTTGTAACTGTCTCTGTCTGAATAGAAGAAACCATATGTCCACTTACCTTAATTGCATTGTAAGGATTAAGTGAATTCTTAAACTTTTTAGCGAGAGCTTTATCCTCGATGATAAACTGAACATCTTCAATATTGCTGTATGTAACAATCTTCGCAAGGACAATAAATCTACCTGTTGACTTATCGTTATCATCCTTTTCCTGCTCGATGCTCATGAAAATAATTACCTGGTTGAAATCGTTCTGCTTCTCGAACTTCTCATCATCAAAATTTACCTCTGAGCAAAGTGAAATCTGATTTGGAACAAGCTTTGTAGATGTTCTCTTGTTACCCTTATCATCTGTAAAACTGCTATAATCAAGATTTCCACGAATAAATACGCTTGCACCGTCCTTCAGATTCTCTTTAACTTCCTTACAAGCATCAAAATCTGTAAGAACCTTCTTGTCATTAACTGTCTTACCCTCAGAATTAACCTTCTTTTTTACACCAATGTTTTTACCAATCATACGGTATCCTTCACGGTTATAAGAGAATCTATCAGCCCAAGGTACTTTTACAGTATCAGCCTTTTCGCCCTTCTTCTCAGCTCTCTTAGAGAAATAAACATTCTCCTGCTCCATTCCCTGAAGATTGACATATAATGTCTCTCCATCAAGGTAGCTTGTACCAAAATTAAGCATTCTCATAGGCTTGCCACTCTTGGTCTTAATCTCCTTAAATGCTGTATCCTTCTCCATACCAGATACAACTCCCTTTAACTGGAACGCACCCTTTGTCTCAGGTAAATCAAATAATCTTCCTTTTTTCTTTGTCTCTGCCATTTAAAAAATGTCCTCCTTATAATATGTAATAAATTTTTTTGATAACTATATTTGAACAGTCTTGCGACTGGAATACAGAAAATAAATTTATATTAAAATCTATCTTCAACAGTGATTTTTGAGCATAAAAAACCCAAGGGTATGCTGTTCTTCCACCCATATTTATATTCTCTATTCAGTTTTGATTTTTGGAATTTTTTGAACTGAATCGTTCAAGACTGATTAGATATTTTAATTACTTTTTACTTGCTTTCCATAAACATTCTAATATATTAGTTTTGTTTTTATCTTGAAATTTATTGTCCATTTTATAATCTGTGAAACTAATTGTTGCTTTTTTCTTACGCTCCATTTTCCCAGTTATAGGATTTCTTTCGTCCCAACATGTAATTTCCATTTCTGCATTATTTAAATCTGAAATATCAATTCCAATATTTATGCTTTTAGATTCTCCTAAGACAGTACCTTTTGCATCTATATGTATATTCTCTAACTTATCAAGAATAATATCTGATAAATTTATAAGATCCTCTATCTTTCTCACCTCCTCAAAATCCGAATGAAACAGTGATTTATTGTTGCTACTTTACTTGATTGTTCTCTTGTTCAGATTTTTTAAAATTAAAAAATCTATGTTTGTATTTATATTTTTGTTTATATGTTTCAAATTCTTTCTTTTGAGCCTCAATATATGCTATTTTTTGATTACACTCTTCCATTGTTTTTTTAGAATTATCAGTATCAACATGTTTATCTTCTACAAAATATACAATTGAGCCATCACTACTACGCATTCTTTTTTTGACAACAATAGCTTCTTTTATATCATTGAGATAAAATTTGTCACCTTCTTCCAACAAAGGAACATCAATATCGTATTCGCCAATTATTTTATCAGAAACAACTATTCCATCACGACTTGCAATGAACTTATGTTTTTCGTTATTGTTAAAGAATCCCCATCCCATAAGATAATACAAATTTTCAATTACACGCTGCCGAAATATGCTTTTGACTGGCTTATTTATTTTATATTCTTCACTCATTTGTTTCTTTACCTCCAACTATATATTCTCTGTTTCAGGTTCTTCTAAAACTGCAATACTTAAAGTTCCTGTATCGCAATTTCTACCCATTCTTGTCTTAAATCCAAGCTCATTCAATTCTTTGTCTAATTCATATAGATCATTTTCATCCGTACTGTAAATCTTACTACCTTTACAAATCTCGACAGCTCTTGCATAATTTTTATCTCTCCAAGCCGAACTAATATATAACCATTGGTCTGTATCTACTTTAGATATTTTATTTCGTGGAAATACTGTGAATGGTTTAAGAACTTCTTCGATTTCATCTCTATGTTCTATGTAATTATCTACTGGATCTCGTATTAAATTAAGACACGCCCTACGACCTCTTTTATATTCCATAATAATATTCTCCAATTTGCACCAAGAAATGTCAGTTTCCTTCGATTACTTTTTTTCAATCCCAAACTTACTTTCAATTGCTTTTAAAATATTATTTGCTGCAATTCCTCTTTTATCAAAAGAGCTAGTATCTTGCTCAGATAACATATACTTAATTTCTGCTCTTAGATCGTACAAAACTTTTGTATACTTTTCTCTGATTTCATCTTCATCATAAACTTCTGGGAGTTTTCTATTGAGTACAATAGTTAGCCAATCACCATATACTGAAACATTTACATCATTTTTGTTATACCAACCATCATCTTCCTTTGATAATCTTCCAAATTGAACATATGGATTATTATCTGAATCTCTGTTAAGATAAATGTTATATTGTATTCTTACATAATTAAAAATGGTATAAATATTGTCATCACTGAAACCAAAGTCTTCAATTTCACAATCCTTATGACATTTACAATATGCTTCAGCTTTTTCTCTATCTTTAAAGACAGCTTCAATATGATAATCTGAATAATCACCTGCCGTTACAATGTAAACTTCATTCACTTATGTATATTCTCCTTTATATTTACTCTTCACCAATAAATACCAATCTATCAATATATTCTCTACCTTCACCCTTGAAAATAGGAATATTTGTATCAATAATCCACTCATTTTCTGATTTAGAAGCATCTCTTAACTGTGCAGTTGCTATAACACTATCAGTTTCAATAACAATCTTATTTCTTACACAGCAGCTTCCTCTCTTCTGATAAGTCGGCAAATCGTTCCAATTAATACTTTTTTGAGTCATAAGCATATCTTGAATATCATTGCATGATTTATTCTGTAATTCTTTGTGTGAAAAATTGGCTTGACCTACCATCTGAATTGAATTACGAGAAGCGTCTAATTGTCTCCAATATATGAGATTTGTTACTTCTTCTTTTGGAATATTGAAACAACGAGCGTCAAACATTGCACCTTTATCAACAGCTTTTTTATGCACTAACCATAAACTTCTCAATTCTTTATTTTTATAATTTGGATTGAAATTTTCATCATCTAACCATTCATCAGAAAAAACATGATTTTCAGCTTCTACATTCTTTTCAAAAGCCCTATTAAATGCCATCGTAGCCATACTTGCTGCAATACTGCAAATCTTCTGTACTTCATAATCAAAAAACGCTGAAGATGTAAGTTTCTTATAATCAATAAGAATTAGTGTAATCTCATCTGACTGTGTGTAACCAAGAACACAGCCCTGAATATTCTCGCATAAGTATTTCATTGTTTCCTGCATTGACTTAATTAACACTTCATCAAACGGTTTCTGGAATCCTCTTGTGAATGTATGAAATGCTTTCCCATCAATTCTGATAGCAACTGGGCATCTTCTCATTAATTTTGTCTTAGGAATCTGCTCATAAAATGTTTTCATTCTAACGCCTAAATCATCATTTACTGGCATATATGTACCTCTCTTTCTATAATTATATTCTCCAAAAGAAATCGAAATTTACTGCGACTTTTACAGAGATCTCTTTGGAAAATTACTCATTTTTCCAATGTTTTGCATAGCCCAAGACTCCTTTTCCGCAAGTTCCTTATATTTATTTTCATCATAATTATGTTTTTCAATAGCAATTGCAGTAATAATTACTTCATCTTCTGTTTTGTCCACATCTGAAATAATAATCTCTTCAAATCTTTCTTTTTCAGCAGGTGTTAATCTATCATAAATATCTTTTGCTTTAATTCCTACTTTTACTCCATATGCCATATTTTCTACCTCTTTCTTATTTTTAATTTGTTACAAGGAAACCGATAATTTTCTTACTTTCCTTCCGTATATAACACAAGAACATCATCACTCACAAAGAAGTCTTCATCTTCTAAATCAACTTCAACAACACCACTGTTAGTTATAAGATATTTACCACCTATGCCATTGCAACAAACAAGTATATCTTCTGGTAGGTTTTCTAATAATTCTTTTAACTCCTTGACTGTCATATATTTATTCTCCTCTCACAGTTACATCAGTTCGTCTATCATAAGCCCAATCAACATCAAATGAAGTCATATTATCTGTACTGACTACTTCGCCATTTTTAATTACAACTGGCTTACCTCTATATGGAACAAACACCATACATTCCATATCTTTATTGCTTGTCTGTGATTTCAATAACGACTGTATGATTCTATCCTGTTCCTGAACAATATCTCTGTAACTGTTATATGTTTTAATCACTTCATCATGTTCTCTCTTATAGCAATCAATTAAATGTATAATGTTGTTATTAATCAAAAATTCTGTCAAACATCTTCATTATTATTTTCTCCTTTCAAATTTTCAAAAGAAACGAATCTTTACTCTGAATATTTATCCATGTGCTCAAAATATTTATCTTGTATATATCTCTGTAAATCCTCAAAACAACTATCACATAATTCGTTTATATTTTTCATCTTCTTAAAATTTTTCTTTTTAGTTCGCACCATTATGTTGCCATAGATATTATGAGAATAATCGCAATACTTGCCACAAATATCACACTTATATGCTTTCATCTACTCACCTCACAAACATTTATTCTCTCAATCTATCTAATACTCTCATTAAAACGTGTCTTGTAAGATTCTTAACATTACCACTGTACAATCCACACTCAATGTCACAAGCCTTTAGAACTTCATCAAGAGTTTTATTCTTTTCTTCTCTTCACTCAACAACCTCTTACAGTTCTCATATTGAATATCATTTGTCTCATGAGCATTTCTGAGATTACTTTCTAAGCAGCGAATAATATCAATCAGCTCATCTTTTGTCATAGACTTCAATGTACTGTCTGAATATGTTTTTCTTCCATCACCTATTGACATATAGTTATTCTCCTAATCTTTAGAAATCCCAATTCCACTTACATGAAAACTTGTAACTTTACCATCAACCATCTCAACACTTTCTTCTGTACCACCATGCCAAACAAGACCAACGCCTGTGACATACATACCATTTTTATCCTCAATCAATTCAACCTCTTGTGCTACTCCAATAGGGAAGAATTCACTATCATTGTTTGGCATTTCAATCGGAATATTCTTTACATTTTTGTAAGCATTTCTAATTGCTTCTTTGGAATATATCACACCGTTCAAATCAGGTTTATCAACTGGAATTGGAATTTTAAATGTTACTTTTATATTCTCTGTTCTCATATCACACCTCCAATCTGTCCAAATGAAAGAAAAATTTCCTTCGACTTTTGAGGTTTTAAAAGCCTTATTTTTCAAGGTTTTCGTAACCTCTCAATTTGTTATTCTCTGTTAGAACAATGCACAACCGTCTCTTTTAAACGATTCAACATATTTGTTCCACTTATCATCATCCATCTCATATAATTTCTTGAAACATTTCTTACACAAGAACTTCGACACATCTCTTCCGTGGAATTTCATATTCATTGCCAGCGTTGTCTTATCTTTTATTCTCTTTTCACACTCATCGCAATACTTATTGAAATATTGTCTCGCTACTTTTGTGTCACCAACATTCAATCCATTGTATTCAGCAAATTCCTGAATAACTTCATCTGTTGGCTCATCTCTAAATGTTCCACCATTCCAAGCCTGTGTGAGATATTCGTCAATGGTGCAGTTCATGATTATCCATTTCTTATTTGCAATGAAGTCTTCTTTTAAGATGTTTCTCCATCTCTCATAAGCCTGTGGATACCAATACTTGTCCAAAATCCAAGTAGACTTCGTATAGAATGGGCACGCAATATTACAGCCTTGACGAGCATATCCCTTTTTATATTTTGAACAAATAGGCACATTCTTCCAAATTGTATAAAGCCATACATCCATTTCTGACCATTTTCTAATAGGAAGAATACCTTGCCAACAGGTCTTACCCCATTCCTGCTCATTTATCCATTCGTCCTGATAACCACTACGAGTATTTGACTCTTCATTTCTCATTCCCATCCACATAAGATACGGATGGTCGTGGTCAAGCTGCGATACCATAACACCAACCTTGAAAATTCTACAGCAAAAACGAGCAAATCTCGTTGGTATCATATGGTCTGATTCTACATACTGGTAAAATCCCTTCTCAGGATTAATAATCTCACAATTAGGGAAAGTCTTAACCATCCTATATGTATCTGCACAGTCAAGCGATGTATTATTAAATATTGCTTTTGTTTCTGGATATAATTTTCTGACTAGATGACAGGTAAGCATTGAATCCTTACCCATAGAAACAGGAATTATTGAAGTATATGTATTAAACTTCTCTGTCTTTTCTTTGATTAGTTCTAATGAATCAGCTTCAAGCTGCGTTAGATGTTCTTTCCGTAATTCGATTAAATCTTTCCAACTTGCTAAATCTATATCTGATATATTGTCATAGGATTTCAATTTGGTGCAATCCAATCTTTCAAGCGAATTTTCAATCTTCACTCGATAGAATTTATGTTCATTTCCTTGCTTATCAAATCCTTTAATAATGGATTTATCTAGCCAAAAGTAGCCTTCTTTCAGATCTTCTAATGGCTGTTTGGTCGTATCTCGCAAGAATGTAAGATACTCATTGTAAATTGGGTTCACTCATATACCTGAGTGTTATGTACATAACCTTTTACCTAGGATTATCTTTACCTTTCTTTGATTTTATGGCATTTGCAACTACCATTTATGTTGTTATTTGTTCAAAAATTTTCCAATGAAAGATTGGTTTACTTTGACTCTTTATTTTCACATGTAATAACTGTCCCATTAGTTTTTAATGGTGTTCCTGTCGTTATTTCTCTAGGAATCATCTGGTCATTATTGCCACCACAATACACAATATTGTCTCTCCAATTCCACGGAGTTGTTGTAATGGTAGTTTTATTTGAATTCCCATCTGAATATCCTGCTCGATACACTTCATCCAAAATCTCTTTTAACCTATCTTTCGTAATCACGACACTATTATTATCGTTTTCACATTCCTTAAAATCAAAATATACTATTGGCTTCATAATTACTCCTTTCCTAAATCATTAAATTCTCTACCTTCAACGATATTCTGGATGCCTACTTTACATTTTTCTAAAGCAAAAGCATATGCGTTATTATAGATAAGTTTGTCGTGTTCTGCCGTTGGATTATCATACACACTATCAATTGCTTCATCAATACCATCTATAAACCTGTTAAGTCTTTCACTTATTCTATAGTCTACAAATGCATCATCATAAACTTCTGCGGTTGCTCTTAAACCTCTTGATTTATTTGCATATTCAAAAGCTCTCAACTCATCTTTTCCGAGCCATTTCTGAAAAGCTCCGCAATCATCACAATAAAGTCCTGTGTTATTGCTCTTTACTTCTGTATGTAATGAAATACTTCCACATTTCTTACAACAATTCTGATACATGTTTTCACCTCTTATCTCTTAATTCTTTCAACATAGCGATTTTATTTCTTATTTCATCTCTATGCATAATTACTTCTTCTCTGTCATCGCTAGTAATAAATTCTGACCAACCAGTCAAATCTTTCTCAATGTCTTCTATAAGTTCTTTCTCCAAATTATTTATTTTTATTTCAGAAAAATCGTGTAATACAGGCTTATCTTTTTCTTCTATAACGAATAATGAATATGGGGTAATAACTAAAGTAAACTCAGTACCCTCTTCATCAAACCTTGCAATTCCTGTGCCAGTTGAATGATATTGAATGAA
>ERZ825324.3052-NODE-3052-length-16203-cov-18.765544_pt1 | contig 16203 bp, 13 predicted proteins | sample MGYA00519859_ERZ825324 | MGnify/ENA primary metagenome ERZ825324 (study PRJEB31778, sample SAMEA3449198) | human gut metagenome | biome: human gut; feature: human-associated habitat; material: faeces | place: United Kingdom | collected 2010/2012 ... | reverse complement strand
CTACGCCGGATTTTACTACTGGAAATGTTTCACGTGAAACATTTTCTGCATTTTTACATGATCGCGGGACACCAAACCGGTGAATTTTGGAGATTTTTGGCGATGTTTCACGTGAAACATTTTTAAAAAGATGCTGTTTCACAAAGGGATTTTTCTTTTTTTAACGTTTTTCAAGGCTTTTTCATGTTATACTATATCTATTCCGGCCATTATTTTTTGACCGAACTTGCTCACAACCGAAGAAAGGAGGTTTTCGCCATGTTTGAAGATGATTATCTGCTGCGTTTGATCAAAGAAATGATTCGAACGGTTTTAAAACTGCTTTTTCATATTGATTTCAAAGAGGAGGATCCTGTATCTGTTGTTTTTGAGTCAGAGGATGCAGAAAAAACGTTATATTCGCTGATTCACCTCGCTGATCAGGGATTTATTAACGATGCAGAAAATCAGTTATATGATTTCACACAGAATCCAGAAAATATGGAATCGTTAAAGACTGCACTTCTCTTCTATTCACATTTGAATCAGCTGGACAATGACTTTCTGGAAGACCACAACTACAGCAGGGAAGAAATCGTTTCCGGGGTGAAAGATGTGTTGAACAGGTATCATTTAGATAGTATGAGTGCTCTTTTTTAGAAAATTTTGGATTATGTTTCAAAATACTTTTTACATCCAGGAATTCATGCTTTATCCAGCCGACAATCCGTTTTTCAGTACTAATATTTTTTCTGTAGGGTAAAAAAAGAGACATTACGCGTCATGTCGACTAATAAGAGCAAAATATATTGCAAAGCTGCCATACATCCGAGGGGAACTTTCCGTAACAGATCCCTTCGGATGTATGGCAGCGCATAGACTCAGAAATAATTTTTCAAACGTGCTCTAAACCATTATTTCTACAAAAAATCAGCAAAAAGAGATGTTTACAGGCCTTCCAGGATCGTAAACATCTCTTTTTTTAGCAAAGAAAAAGCTTTTGAGCGTGATTCAGATCCCATTTTTTACATTTTAGTGCTTTTTCTATGAGATTTTACTATTTTTCTGTTTTTAAGTTCCATCAGTAAGAAGCGCGAGCCGTGCAACATTTTTTTCTCCCTTTTTTACTGTTTTTTCTCTTTCTGTTCCCCTTTTTATTACCAGTAGCACATTTTTCTGTTTTTTTACCATTTCTCTTCCATTTCACGCTACATCCCAATCCCCCTCTTCGCCTATGTCTATTGTTCTTTTCAGCCAACGTCTCTATTTCTTCTTCCGCTGTTGCTGCTCCATCTTTACTTTCTACGTTTTTTCTCTTTTTGTCCGTCGTGCTGTCCTTTCCTTTCTTCTACCCTTCTTCTACTCTTTTTCTCTTTTTTTACTCATATTTTGCTTCATTTGCCTTTCTTATCCTTTTTCCTCTTTTTCCTCTTTTTTCTCCTTTTTTGCCTTTTTTCATCTTTTTCACTTTTTACTTATGTAACTCTCTCACTCCCTCTTTTTCATGTTTCACACCTCTCCCAATGTTTCACGTGAAACATCATTTTTCACATTTTCCAGTTCTCATTCTTCATGGAGAAGCAGTTTTCTTATCCTCTTCCTTCGTTCCCCAGCTGTTTTTCGTCTTTCAAACTTTTAAAACATTCGTATTTTTTCTTCCATTTTTATGTTTTTATTCTTTTCTCTTGTTTTTCCCATATTTTCGCATGTTTCACACCGTTTTATACTTTCCATTTCTTCGTTTTATTAAATTATTTAATTATGTTTTTGTATTTTTATATAAATTGAACTTTTTAATTCGTTTTTTCGTATTTTCCGAACCATTTACTAAACCCGATCTTGGCCCTCTTTTTTCGGTTTTTTCACCCGTTTGTCAGGATTTTATTTCGTTCTCGTATTTTCAGGTTTTTGTAGTCATCAGGTTTGCTTTTTTTCTCATTTTTCATAGTTATGTAAACTATTTAGTAACGCGTTTTATCTTTGGTTTACATAATCATTGTTGTCCACAATTGCCGCTACAATTTGCTCAATTATCCTCTGTTTTTTCTCTTTTTCCCATCTTTCCCTTCATTTTTGCATTGTATCTTTCTCCTTTTTCGCTTATAATGGGTAAAAAGCACCACATTTTCCCCGAATCCATCCCCTTTGGGAGAACCCTGAAAGGAGTTTTAGATATGAAACACAGCAAAAAACTGGTTACGCTCAGTGTATTAACCACGATGTCCGGTGCAGCGATTTACTTTTTAAATAAGACACTCGATACCGCTGCCATACGGAAAAACCTGCTCGCAGCGACCGAAAAAGAGATCTTCTCCTGGCAGTTCGGCGATATTTTTTACACAAAAAAAGGCACCGGAACCCCGATGCTCTTACTTCATGACTTACATTGTGCCTCCAGCGGCCGCGAATGGCAGTATATTGAGGATACTCTCGCCCAGGATCACACCGTCTACACACTCGATCTTCTCGGCTGCGGCCGTTCCGACAAGCCGGCGATCACGTACACAAACTTTTTATACGTACAGCTCATCGTCACCTTCATCAAGCAGGTCATCGGATGTCCAACCGACGTAATTGCATCCGGTTTATCCGGTTCTTTCGTCGTAACCGCCTGCAATACAGCCCCGAAATGCTTCGGCCGAATCATGATGATCAACCCGACCGACCTTGCCAAGCTCAACAAAATTCCGGATAAACGCAGCCGCTTCCTGAAACGCATGATTGAGCTCCCGCTTGTCGGCACGCTGCTGTACCACACGCTCACCGGCCGCTCCAACATCGAGCTTTTATTCACCGAGAGCTACTACCACAACCCGTTCCACCGCTCGCCGGAGGACGTAGACGCATTCTATGAGTCAGCCCACCTCCAGAGCAGTGCCGGAAAGTACCTTTTTGCAAGCCTTGCGGGCAATTACGTGAACCTCAACATCGGCCACGCCTTAAAGCACATTGACAACAGCATCTTCCTCATCGGCGGCGAGGAGGAGCCAGGCATCGCCGAAACCTTTGCGCTGTACACAGCGCTCAACACCTCCATCGAAACCCAGATCCTGCCGAAAACAAAGCACATGCCGCAGATGGAGGCCCCGCAGGCCCTCTTAGACCAGATCCAGATCTTCTTCGCACCGGTACAGTAATACCCCCTTCTGCTCCCGGCCTCGAGCGAAAAAAATGAGACAAAAAAACGGAGAATTTACTGATATTTCCATGTCAGTAAATCCTCCGTTTTTCCATTTTTAACCCGGCTCACAGTCCATTTCCAACGCATCTTCCTCTGCGCCCGGATAATCCGTTGGCGGCGCTGTATACGTTTCCATTCCCTCTTTTATTTCATCCATCGTATAAATATTAATTCTCTCCTCCGGCGCTGCATCCGGGTCAAATTCCACCGTTTCTCCCAGTGCAAGCATCATTGGCTCATCCGCATTTCTTTTCTCATCTGCAATCTCATACGCGTTTACATATTCACCCGACGCAGTCTCTACATACTGTCCAAACCCGTCGCAAAGCCGGTAATAAAGCTCCTTTTCCGCATCTTTCTCCAGAAAATACAAGGATTTCTGCCTGATCACCGGATCAAGGTCGCAGAAGCTGATCTGTATATAGTTCTCCCGCCGTTCCTCCTCCGAATACTCCGCTTTCAGCTCCTCTGCGTTCCAGTACGTAATTCCCGCATCCTCCATGGACTGCAGATACTCTTCCACCGTAACTGCTCCGCCCGGCTTTCGAACCGTAATATGTTCTCCGGCTTCCATATCACCTTTCAAAACGTCATCCACCCGCAGTGAAATATTGGTTGCAATCTCAATTCCCCCGGCAAAACAGCTATAATCCTCTACCGTTCCCAGAACAATGAGATCGCTTCCCTCTTTCTGCTCATAAAAGCTATTATAAAACCGATCCCACTCCTTCAACCCTCCGTACTGCATATTTACCTTTGCCGGATCCAGATTTTCAAACCGCATTTTCTCCTCTGTTTCCGCCGTTTCTGCATTACCGCAGCCCACCAGCAGAATACACAATACTGTCAAACAAACCCTTTTCATCCTTTCACCCCCCATCCACCGTCTTTGTTATACTCCCATTATACTTCTTCCGCTTTCATTTTCCCATAAAAAAACGGAAGATTTACTGATTTTTCACTCTCAGTAAATCCTCCGTTTTCAATTTTAACCAGCCTTTAATGACTCCTTATTCCGCCGAATCCGAAGAACTGTCATCCTCCGTCTTTGCCGCAAGCAGTTTCCCGTAATTTTCCACCATGGTCTTCACGTTATTTTTATTCACAAGAGACGGCACTCCGTCCTCATCTACCGTGTAATAGAAGCTTGAATCATACGGGCTGTAAGCGAATGTCAGGTCGCCGTCTGTCATATGGAAGACAGCGGTAAACTCGGCATCCTTGGCCTGTACGAGGCTCTCATCCTTCGTCTGCGCCTTCAGGCCAATGAGCGAAGAATAGAACGTGGTAAACGTTGATTTATCAATCGTTTCATCGCCGCAGATGTAACTGATTTCCTGTGTTGTGGAATCGCTGTCGTCATCCTTTTTCTCTTCCACATGGCGTACATACGTCTTCGTCTCGCCGTTATACGTAATATCAAGGCTCGTCAGATCCGATACATTTTCCATGCCGATATACATGTTCCAGAAATCAGATGCCTTCTTTCCGGTGAAGGTTTCAACGTTCGAAGCCGTCATCAGATGAACTTCATTCGAGCCGTCCAGCTTCACGTAATAAGAACCGCCGTCCTCATTTGCATTGCCGACATACAATACCAGATCTTTCTCCACCGTAACGGTTGTCGTTTCGGAAGAAGAGCTCGTTGCAGTGCTGTCGCTTGATGCAGAATCTGTTGTGGAATCCGAAGAAGTATCTGCCGTTGTTGTATCGTCAGCCTCAACCTCCTGCTCTTCCGTGTAATGCACGCGGATCGTCGTCTTTGGCTGATCCAGTCCGTACTGGGAAAGATCCGATGCGTTGTACGTAACAAGATCTCCAAAGCTAAGAGATGCCACTGCACTTGTCATGGTGCCGATCGAATCCGCATCACCGCCATGTGCCGCTCCATCTGCGTCCACAACCTGCCATTCATCCGTCTGGAGTGCCGAATCAGCAGCGCTTACTTCTTTTGTCAGCGTATATCCGTTCTCACCCTCCACCTGCAGCTTTGTAATGTTTTCCGCCGTCACAGATGGCATGGATTCCGTTGTCGCCCACTCCATCATATCGGACGGGAACATCGTTCCAAGCGATGTGCTTACCAGATAAACCTTACTCGTATCATCGTTCAGATAAATATAGTATCTGCTCGAGCTGTTCTTATCTCCGACATGAATCATCGTTTTCTCGTCTCCCGCAGTCACTACAACCTCCTGAGACGGCGTCTCGAGCCCAAAATCGGCCATAGAATCGATTTCATCGCCTTCAATGACTCTTTCTGCTGTCATGCTGCTAAGAGAGCTTAAAACGTTCGTTATCTTGCCCTCATCCAGTGGGAATCCATCCTCCTGATCGTATGTCCAGATATCGGTATCATCGTCTCCTGCTGTTTTCGTAAAGGACACCGTCTCTCCGTTGATCTGGAACGAAAGCGCTGTTACATCATCTTTTGAAAAATCAACCACTTTTTCGGCGTCTGCACCAGAATCCGAACTGCCGCTGTCCGCATCGGCGGTGCTGTTTTTCTTCGTCAGCACCACCAGTACGGCAAGAAGCAGTACCAAAAGGATCAGGCAGGCCGCCATCTTTCCTTTTTTCTTCATCACTGTTTTCTCCTCTTCATCCAGATCATCACGCCAATCACAACAAGTACCAGCGGAATTCCCGCAATGGTAATAATAGACCAGGTGTTAACTGCTCCCTGTGTAAATACCAGGTTTGTATAGCTTGTGCTCTTGCTTGGAATAACAACGGTCTGCTCCACATCACACATGGAGGTCAGTGCAGTCGCTGCCAGCTTCGAGTTCGCACCGCTGATTGCCTGGTCAATCTGGCTGCTCAGCATCGATGCACTCGAGAAATAAATGATCTGTGTCTCTTTATCATCTACAGTCTCTGTGATGGAAACACCAAGGTCAAATGCGCCCGTCTCACTGTCCGCACTCTTCGACCAGGTGCTGTTCTCCGGATCATTTTCAATATAAGCGTCCTCGGTGGTCGTCAGAAGGCTCTTGATCGTAATGGTATCACGATAAGAATCGAGCTTCTGAATTGCCTGTGCAACCGGCATCAGAATGTAATTACTCTTTACTTCGGTTGTAATGTCATCACTCTGAATGTTCGGCAGCAGATAATACGGCATCTGCGGATAATAATGCTGGGAATCGGTCTCCACAACAATTCCACTGGAGCGTTTCACGCCGTAGTTCTCCAGTATGGAATCCAGATTTGGCATATCCGTTCCGGTATAGCTGGTGAACATCAGAAGCTTTCCGCCGTTTTCCAGGTAGGTAATGACTTTATTTGCCTCATCCTCGGAGAAATCGGTGGTCGGGGACATGATCACAAGCTCCTCGGCATCCTCCGGGATATCGTCTGTCATCAGGGCAAGATCACTGATTTCCACATTGTTTTTATTAACTGCATCACTGAAGTTCGTAGAAAGATCGCTCTCGGAAGCCTCGCCGTGGCCGGTTACCCAGTAAACCTTCGGGTTGTTTTCACTCGTCACATACGTGATGGCGCTGGTAATCTGACCCTCGCCGTCAAAGCCGGTCGTCTGTGTCTGATAGGTCTGATAGTTTGTGGAAGTCTCCCACATATCACTGCTGCTGACCACCTTGCTCTTATCGCCGCATACGACAATTACACTGTTTGCAGCTACCGTCTGATCGGTATACTGACTCGTAAATTTCGGATACAGATCCGGGTCTTTTGTCTCTACTTTGATATGGTCCGAAAGTTCATCGTAGTGCTCCAGCAGCTTCTCGATGGTGTCATCCTCACTGCCCTTCTGCACAATATAATACAGGGTAACGTCTTGATCGAGATCCTTTAATGCCGTTTTCGTCTCATCTGTAATGGAATACATTTTCTGCGTACTCAGGTCAATCTGTGTTTTACTGGTCGGAATCTGCGCCACAATCAGGTTAATAACCACAATCACAGCCAGAACAATCACCGTCATAATTGAAGAATAAGAGCCCTGTTTCAGGTGCTTTTTCTGCTCCTCGCCGGTAAACACTTCCTTCAGATGTTCTTTGGAGAACGTCTTTTTCAGCTTTTCTTTAATATTGAAATTCATTTTATGCTGTTTCTTTTCTTTCTTTTCGCTGCTCATCGTCTCCACCTCCTAATTCCAGCGTTTCTTCTGCAGGGACTGCATTGCAAGGAAAGTGCAGATTGCAATGACGGACAGGTAGTAAACAACACCGCCAATGTCCAGAATACCGTTCACAAAGTTATCCATATGGCCTGCCATGTTGAATACACCGAGCAGATCCTGGATTTTGCCCTCGAGAAGGGTGGATTTTGTGAAGTAAACTGCCGTCAGCGCACCCTCGCCGATCACGGCAATCACACCTGTAATGATCGGGTTTTTAATCATACTGCCGATCCAGAGGCATACCAGTGCAATGATGATAAAGAAAGCAAAGAAAGAGCTTCCGGCTCCTTCCGGGAAGAAGTTTGCGATACCGCTCTCCACGTAGCACAGGAACAGGATCACAAAGCCGACAACGGCTGCGATGACCTGGCTCTCGGTGATGGAGGAAACGAACACACCGACCGAAATATAGGCTGCTCCCAGCAGGAAATAACCAAGGATCGAAGTGTAGGATACGGCGTAGGAAACCGTTCCGTGGGTTCCAAGAAGCAGCGGATACAGGCACATAATCAGCACCGGAATCACATAAATGGTGAGAAGCGCCAGATATTTTCCAAGGATAATATCGGAAATTTTTACCGGTGCGGTAAGGAGCAGCTGATCCGTTTTATTTTTCTGCTCCTCCGACAGGACACGCATTGTCAGAACCGGTACTGCGATCAGCAGAATAAATGCGGAATTCTGCAGCGCGTATCCGATCTCCGGGTAACCCTGCTGCAGGTTGATGGCCGTAAAATACAGGCCGAACAGCGCCAGAGTAAACGCCATAAACAGATATCCGATCATGCTTGTCAGATAGCTTTTTAACTCTTTTTTATAAATCGCCGTCATTGTGCGTCTCCCTCCTCCTGTTTTGTTTCAGCGGCTGATTCCGCTGCATCTGTGCTTTTTTCTTCAGACGTTTCCCCGACAGCCGTTTTGTCTGCTTCTGGTTCACATTCTTTTTGTTTCAGCTGTTCTTTCTCTGCTTTTTTCAGCTTTCTTGCAGCCTTTCCGGAATCATCGGTCAGCTCCAGGAAGACGTCTTCCAGAGACATCGAGGAGGAAGTCAGCTCGAGGATCGGGCAGTTGGCCTTTGCCAGTGCATAGAACAGCTCCTCGCGGATATCCTTATCCTTTTCAGTGGTAATTTTTACCTTAATCTGCTCCTCATTCGGCGTATTTTCATACTGGATCTCTTTTGCATCGAGCGCATTAAGCGCCGGAACCAGCTGCTTTCTCGTTCCGTGAACGGTACATGTAACCGTGTTTGATCCAAGCATCAGTTTACTTAAGTTTTCCGGGGTGTCACTCGCAACAAGCTGTCCCTTTGCGATAATCATGACGTAATCGCAGACGGCGCTGACCTCGGAGAGGATGTGGGAACTTAAGATAACGGTATGTTTTTTACCCAGTGATTTGATCAGGTCGCGGATCTCAATGATCTGCTTGGGATCCAGGCCTACCGTCGGCTCATCGAGGATGATGATCGGCGGATAACCGAGCACTGCCTGTGCCAGTCCGACTCTCTGACGGTATCCTTTCGACAGGTTCTTGATCAGACGGTTCTGCATATCGGTGATCTTCACCAGATTCATGACCTCAAGAATCTGTTTCTTTCTCTGATCCTTTGGAATTTTCTTTAATTCCGCCACGAATTTCAGATATTCCAGAACGGTCATATCCGTGTAGACCGGCGGCAGCTCCGGCAGATAGCCGATGCATTTCTTTGCCTCCTCCGGCTCCTCTAGGATATTGTGGCCGTTGATCAGCACTTCGCCCTCCGTAGATGCCAGATAGCCGGTGATGATGTTCATGGTCGTTGATTTTCCGGCTCCATTCGGGCCAAGAAATCCATAGATCTGGCCTTCTTCTACGGTAAAACTCAGGTTATTGACAGCTACGTGGTCGCCATAGCGTTTCACCAGGTTTTTAACCTCTATCAATTTTCCTTCCTCCTTGTTTCTTAAAGCAGTCCCCGCCCGCCCTTGGGGGTGAAAGAGCCAGAGATGCTCTCATTTTCTAAAGACACTTTATCTTATTCTGAAAATGTGATAATTTGCTGGAAAATTTGTGAAAAAACGGTGAAGCCATGGAGCAGTTTGTTTGTTTTTCGACGAAAAATCAATTTCTTTTACCATAAGAATCATGTATACTATAACGTATCCGCGGACGGACGCTTTTCCATTTTTGTTCCGCCGCGAAACATTACGCCGGACTTTTCCCGTCCGGGACTGGAGATTTTAGGAGACTCTATGAATAAAAAAGACTACTACTGGGCCAAGTATATGCTGATTTTCAGCTTTTTCTGCATCTCTTTTGGCACCTCGATTTTCCTGAAAGCCGAACACGCCCCCGATGAGGCGATGCGGATGCTGATTCCGGAATACATCGTCTCACACCACGCATTGCCGAACGGCACGGAGGAAGCGGTGCGCCATCCGCTGTGGGGATTCTCCTATGCGCTGTATCCGTATCTGACCGCGATCATCAGCTCCGTGTTTATGGCCATTACATCGCTGTTTACGAAAAGTGCAGCGGCTCTTTTAACTGCCGCCCGCCTCACCAGCGTCCTTTCCGGCACCGGCACACTGATCGTTGTGTTTCTGATCGGCGAAGAGCTCTTTGAACGGCGCGAATCCGCACTGCTCGGCGGTATTTTCGTCGGTTTTCTGCCGCAGTTTGTGTTCCTCTCCTGCTATGTGAACAACGATTCGTTCGCCGTTTTCACAGTCGCACTGATCATCTACTTCTGGATCCGCGGCATGAAAAGCGCATTCTGCAAAAAAGACTGCATCGGCCTTGGAGCAGGCTGCGGACTCTGCGCGCTGTCGTACTACAACGCCTACGCGTACCTGCTCTGCAGCATTCTGCTGTTCTTCGCGCTGATGATTCATTTCCGGAAACCGGCAAAAGAAATTTTTGTCAAAGCGCTGGCTGTTTTTGCTATCGCCTTCCTGATCGGCGGCTGGTTCTTCATCCGCAATGCCGTCATCCACGACGGCGATCTGCTCGGCATGCGCACCTCGAATGAATCCGCATCGCTGTACGCAGCCGATGAATACAAACCAGAGAATCGTCAGACCCCGGCATCCGAAGGCTGGAGCTTCCAGCAGACGTATTTACAGACCCCGGAGGGCCGCACCTCCAACTGGCTGTTCTCGACCGTCAGCAGCTTCATCGGTTCCTTCTCCTACATGACCGTCCATCTCCCGATGGTGCTTTACCTGCTGTACGGCGCCCTGATGGCGTTCGGATTCCTAGTGTTTTTGTTCCTCGGCATGATCCCGCACTGGTTCCGCAAAAAGCCGCAGCTTCTCCTCTTTGTGATGCTGTTCCTCGCCTGCCTGATCACGCTGTTCATGGACATGTACAACACGTATTTCAGCGATTACCAGTCTCAGGGCCGTTACCTGATGCCTGCTCTTGTTCCGCTGATGTTCTGGATCGATGACGGCTATTCTTCTCTCACTGCAAAACTTCCCGCTGAGTGGAAACGCGCCTCCTGCCATTTGACACTCCTGCCGGGAGCAGTCTGGCTTGTACTGTTTCTCATCAGCTACATCGGATTTCTGATTCCGGGCTGTTGTGGATAACGAAGAAACAGGTGCTATCTCTTTTTCTCAGATAGCACCTGTTTCTTCGTTACAAGCTTTTAGTTTTTAGATATGTTTCATCCGGTCTTTTCTTTCACTTTCTTTGTTTCCTTTTAATTGCTAAAATAGCTATAACACCAATTGCAAGAATCCCAATTTCTGAAGTAATTACCAACATCTTATTTTGATGTTTCACCGGCTGATTTGCAACATCAAGGACAATATTGGTTCCTCCTTGTGCATCTTCAGTTTCGATATAAGACGAATCAGCAACTGCGGCAACAACCGCAGCATAGCTATATGCATGGAATTCTTCTTCACCATCAAGTCTATCTTCCGCTATTTCCGAACTGTCTGTAAGACACGCTGCAGCATCTTCACGTCCCGGTATCAGATACCCCACTTGTGTTTCATTCAATGCAATCCAGACTGGAAAACGAATCGGATCTACTCCTCCAACAAGTCGAAATTTATAATTGTCCCATACAATATCTGAATTTGCAGCAAGTGAACTATTTAATTGTTCTATATATGTCGGTGTATCATCTAATTCATATCCTCTGGCCCCACTTATGTGCCATTGATCAATCGGTTGTCCATCTTCACCATTTGCCCTTACTGCACATGCTTCATACAAATGTCCATATGCTCTAATCGGGATAATCCAAATATAATCGCTTTGTTCTAACGCGTTTTCCACTTCGGACACTGAAAGAAGTTCTGAGGTTAAAAGTGGTGTATCAATATACTCTTTTAATGCATTATCAAAATCAATATCTGATACACTTATTCCCTCCTCAAACGGATCCTCAACAGGTCCTCCATTTGTAACAGACACAATTTCATCAGCAAGTGCAACGATTTTTTCATAATCTTCAGATTCCGATAGTATTTCAAGTTTAGATGCCGATACAGTAGATGCTGATATCATAATTCCAATGAAACAAACAAATATTTTTAATATTTTCTTCATGTGCTTTCCTCCTCTTCCTTCTTTTCATTTATTGTAATAGTATTCTCATATTTTCTTTTACGTTTCACAATTGATCTATTTATTTCATCATACACTGATATGTTTTTTTTAACAATTATCATCTTTTTACAAAATATTTATCGCAAAATATTGCAAATTACATATTGCGAAGCTAAACGGCCGGATTTGCGGAGCAAAACGGTCGCATTCCGTTTCTGAACAGCCGAATTGCTACCAGTCTGTGTAATCTAATCCTTATAATGATAGTAGCCATCCCAGGGATGGTGAATACATCATTTTAAGGATAATGTATGCAGTTGGATTACAAGGACATCATTATCAAACACTACGCGCTATCAATGTCCGGTAGCGAAATAGCTCATCAGGCTGGTTTCAGCAAGTCTGGTGTTAATGACTTCTTGAGAGCATTCAAGAAGTGCGAAGATCTGAGCTATCCATTATCAGCAGGCATCACTAACTATGGTATTGCCCTGAAGGTGTATGGGCTGTACCTGGATCAGGGAGGACGAAATGAGAACATCGAGTTACCTGATTATGAAGATGCTGCCAAGCTTATGGCTACTCGTAAAAACATGACACTCATGTTTCTTTGGAACCGCTATAAGAAAAAGTGTGAAGAAGAAGGTGCTCGTTTCTATCAATACGGTCAGTATTGTGAACTCTACGACAAGTGGTGCGAAGAGAATTATGAGACCGCCCACTTTGATGCTGTTATTGCACAAAAGATGGAAGTTGACTTTGCTGGACAGACGTTCTCCATGACAGATCCTCTTACCGGTGAGATTATGCATATCGTCGTTTTTGTAGCTATCCTGCCTTATTCACAGTATATCTATACAGAAGGAATGCTCTCAACAAAGGAACCACAGTGGATTGATGTCAACAATCATGCATATGAAGTACAGACCTATCGTATGTGCCTGGGTATTCTGAACTTTACAAAGAAGTACAGTAATAAGGCTATTGAAGAGTGCTGTAAACAGGCGATTGCTCTGAATAAGCAGAAATACACCTTCATCAAGAATACGATATCTGTTGTAGCGAACGATCTCGGAGAGGCGGGATACCATCATTCCACATCGGTAAAGAAAGAACCGGTACGCGGCGGATATGTAATGCCGCCGGAAGCTTCCAGTATAGACACCCTTTTATCTCGCAACAGAGCCCTTGCTGATCAGATGCGCGAGGAGGTGGATGACTGATGCTTACAGGAACCGCTCTCATGAACGAGCTTGTCGATGAACTGAATGAGCTTAAACTTTCAACAATGGCAGCCACCTTAGATGATCTGTATCACAGACCCGGCTTTTTAGAGATGGATCGTCTCACGCTTATTGCAGAACTGATTGGTCCGCAGTTTCAGGAAAAAGTCAGTACGATACTGAAGAATCGACTGACAGCAGCTCATCTGAAAGGATCTCCGGAGGAATTGGCGGATTGTGTGGACTTTGACAAGCGTGAGTATCTGCCTGCAGGTATAACCGAGGTGCTTTTTTCCCTTGACTTTATCGAAAGAGGCTATAATCTCTGCATTCTAGGAGAATCAGATGCTGGAAAGTCTTATCTTGCCAAAGCTATCGGCATAAAGGCCTGCAACCGGTATAACGTCGGTTACTTCCACAGCGAGGAGCTTCTGGAAAGCATGGTAGCCCTTAAAGAACAGGATTATGATAAATATGCTCGCAAGATGAAGAAGTATCTCAAATGGGAACTGATCATCCTAGATGATTTTCTGCTCCACACGATCACTGACGAACGGGAAATAAAAATCCTGTTCGAGCTGCTCGAAAAGAGGAACGAACAGAGAAAAAGCACTATCGTATGCTCCCAGCGTGATCCGGATAACTGGAAAGCAATGATTCTCAACGATGAGGTATCTGCTAATTCCATTATGAAGAGAGCCACAAAGCACTACACTATCAAGATCAACACACGATAAGTGGTGATCTTTTAACTAAAAATGGGCGGCCGTTGGCTTCGGAAAACGGCCGTTCTAAAACAGAATGGAGACCGCTGGGCATCGTAAACTGCAACATCTTATTTTGATGTTTCACCGGCTGATCTGCAACATCAAGGACAATATTGGTTCCTCCTTGTGCATCGTCAGTTTCGATATAAGACGAATCAGCAACTGTGGAACAGTAAATCTCCAGTGTCTGGCTGATCGGAATATTTTGTTTTCGTAATTCTACACCATAACTGGATATGACCTTTATTTGCTTTTTTATACTTGATTTAATACATTCTTTTTTTGTTACACAATGCCCTACAATTTATTTTTTTCTTTTCCTCAAATATACTAATATTCCAGCAAAAACTAAAATGCTTAATATTACTAACATAATCTCTTTTCTTAGACTCTCCTCTATCAATGTATAAACGCTAAAATGTGATGTTTCAAATATAAATTCTCCATTTTTTATTTTCACATCCATTTCTGTTAAGGATCCATCCGCTTCCACCCTGTAAATTTTTGTTTTTCCAAGATAGGCAAAAAGCTTCATTTTTTCTGGAATTGGAATATATACCTGCACATTTTGTTCTGGCTGTATTTCTTCTCCGCTTTCCATAAGTGAAATATTGTATGTGTAAGATGTTCGATCTTTAATCGCATTGTAAGCCGCTAAATTTGTTTTCTTTAGTTCCTCCAATTTTTCAGAATCCAACTCCACTTTAAAAACGCTCAACGATGTTTCATCTGAAAATCCATTTTTGCTCTCCACCCTGATCTGCTGCGATGCCCGAAATCCTTTTTGATTTTGAATATAAACAGAACCCACGCCCTGCGACCTGATAAAATTCATATGCTGCAAAAATTCATTTTCAACTTTTCCCATAACAAATATTGCATCTAAAGCTTTTCCTGCAGGACCAGATACAAAATGAAATATTTTTTCGCCAATACTCACACCGAAATCTTTAGCTGTATCCTCAATGACCTCCATCAAATCAAATTCATTTAAATTTTTTATAATGGTTTCGCTAAATGAACCCAACGATTCTGTCGAAAAAAATACTTTATCTGAAACACCTTTACATAAATTTTGCGGAAGCTCGCTTCCATCTTCAATTAAAGTCACAAATGTTTTACTTTCCAGCAGTTTTTTAGTCAATGCTTTGCTAAATACTTCACTGTCCACATCAAAATTTTTGATCGTCTTTGCCAGTTTGCCAATGCCAATCAGGAGATCCGCTGAATTTATAATATTGACCACTGCCGAATCCTGTGGATCATTGCTGATTTTAATATACCCATCTTTTGGTATTTCTATCTTGACTGACGTCTTTTTTGAAAATCCACTTTTCTGTCGATAACTTCCTATTGTTCCATCTTTCAAATCAGAAATCAATCCACTTGTGTTATCCCACAATGCACCTTTCATACTCGTATTACTGGAACTCATCTTTTTAATCAAAATCACATCTTTTAAACGTCCATTTTCATCATACGTCTCTACACTTCCATATATGTAACTGCTGTTGTATACATCAAACGATACACTTGCTGTCCTATTATCTTTATTTATTTCATATGCATAATTGTCAATATATAAACCATTCATATTATAAATATTGGTAGCATATTCTTTTTCAATATATTGTACAGGCACAGCATTTACCGTATAGGAATACTCATGGTCTTTATACACTGTAACTGGAATCTCACTCATATACCCTGTATTTGTGTCTTGAAAAAACACATGTGCCGTTCCCGTCTGAATTCCTTTCCATTCTGTATAACGTCGTTTATCTGCCACACCTGTTTTTTTTAGTTCAAGAACTGATGAATCATCTACCCAAAATGTAATTCCGGAAACATCATCCATCAGTTCTCCATTGTTGAAAATTCCAGCACTTAACGTAATGATATTATCTTTACAAATACTCAGACTGGTATAATCTGAATAAACCGCTAATCCATCTTCTGGTGTGCTTTCCTCCTCATTCTTCTGCTGTTCCGTTTCCTCTGCTCCACCCTGGTCGAGACTTAAAAATTTATATTTTACTGTATACTGCATATCCGCATCATATCCCTGATACTGCATAGATGCCTGAAAGTCCATAAGAATTTCATCAATCTTTCCTGTTGTTTTATCTATGGTTATTTTTGTTTCTACATCACTGTATTTTAAATTTTCTACTCCCTCTACCATCTGAGTAGCGGCTACTCCTATCTCATTCGCTTTCTCTGCCGGAATTGTAAAGGTAATCTCATTTCCAGAAATTTTACTCTTTTTCATCATATTCTGCGTTAATGAAGAGAACTGAAAATAATTTGGATTCATCTCAACATCTACCGTTTTGCTTACTGGTTCCTTATATTCAT
>ERZ825324.3039-NODE-3039-length-16277-cov-4.294970_pt1 | contig 16277 bp, 9 predicted proteins | sample MGYA00519859_ERZ825324 | MGnify/ENA primary metagenome ERZ825324 (study PRJEB31778, sample SAMEA3449198) | human gut metagenome | biome: human gut; feature: human-associated habitat; material: faeces | place: United Kingdom | collected 2010/2012 ... | reverse complement strand
CCAGCTGCCCCGCATCTGTTGCTGGTATAGCTGCTCGTGATGTTCACCGCGCTGACGCAGTTCGCGACGGTGTTGCTGCCGCCATAGGCTTCGTCAATCAGTCCGCCCAGAAAGTAACCGTCCGACCGGATGGAGCCTTCGGTGCGCAGGTTCTTGATGGTGGCGCCATTCACTCTCCCGAAGGGGGCGACGTCGTTGGTCGAGCCGGCATCCCAGTTGACGGTGAGCACGTGGTTCTGCCCGTCGAACGTGCCGCCATAAGGACTATTGGAAGTTCCCACCTTCGCGATGTCCTCGCCGAGGTCGACGTCCTTGGTCATCTTGGCATCAACGGTGTTCTGTCCGCTGCCTACGATGTCGCAGAACGCCTTCCAGTCAGCCTTCGACGCGATTTCGTAGCAGTCTTTTTCGGTGATGCTTACTGTCACCTGCCTGTCGGCTGTTACGGTGGTGGAGGCGTTGAAGCCGTCGGCAAAGGCGATGGCATAATAATGATGAGGGTTGTAGCCCGCACCGAGGAGTTCCTCTGCTGTGGGCAGCTCGACGGTCTTTCCGCTGTTGGCATAGCGCGTTGCCTTCACCTCGCCGTTGTAGGTGAACTTCACCTGATACACCCGTTTCGTGGCGTCGGTGGTGGGCAGCGGCTCAAGGTCCGTGCCGAGCGTCTGTCCCCAGACGTTTTCGGTGCGGTCGCCCTGCAACAGCTTGGCCATTTCGCCGCTCTTCAGTCGCTCGGCGGTTACCTGCTTGCCCTGCGCTTTGCCGCAGGTGTTGAGGTAGTAGCAGTCGGTGAAGGTGGCGCTGATGCCCTTTTCCGTGCCGAAGGTTTTGCCAGTGGTATCGCTGGTGGCGTTGTTCTTGCCGACGTAGAGGCAGCGAGTCAGCGTGTAGGTGCCATTATTAGACAAGACAAAGCCGGCCATCGTTCTATCGTCTTCATCCGCATTGTCGGTGATGCTGCCTTTGACGAGGCAGTCGGTGATGGTAACCGAGGCACCGTCGGCTACCGCTTGAACCATGCCCGCGGCTTGGGAATCATTCCAACCACCGTTCCCCCCCGTGATGTCCACGTCGCTGATGCAGCCCGAGATGGTGGTGGTGCCCAAGGCTACACGAACCATTCCGGACAAGCTGTAACCCTTCGATGTGATCTTCCCTTGGGTGCGCAGGTTCTTGATCGTGGCGTTCTCCACATAATAGAAGGGGGCGATTTGGTTATCTTTGCCCGCATTCCAGTTGAACTTCAGCGTATGGCCGTTGCCGTCGAACGTGCCGGAGTACGGGTAGCTCACAGAGCCCAGCATCACGATCTCCCCGCCGAGGTCCACGTCCTGCGTCAGCTTGGCGTTGAGGAAGGGCTCGCCGTTGTCGTTCACGCGCTGGCAGAACGTTTTCCAGTCGGCAGCCGAGGAGATGCTCACTACTTCGGTGCCCTGCGCCCACGCCGGCATCGTCAGCACGAGGGCAAGCAAGAAGAGGCTGAGCCTCTCGATTAAATTTTTTGTTTTCATTTTGCTTATTATTTTGGTAAAAGTTTTGTTTTATGAATTCTCGTCCGCTGCCGTAAGCGTGTCGGCCGTGCGGGCGGTCGTCGTGTTGTCGCCGCCGTACTTCTCGGGTCGGTCGTCGTCCTTTTTCTTGCCGCGCGTCATCACCTGCTCCTTGTAGCGCTTGATGTTGGCGTTGAGGTAGTTGATGAGCGGCGTGAGGCTCTTCTCGGTGCCCACCACGGCCATGGCGTTGATCAGGCGCACGGTGTCCAGATAGGCCTCGTCGCTTGCCAAGCGTGCCTTGCGCAGCGCGCCGGCTATCTGCTGCGAGCGATCGTCGGTGCGGGTGGCGAGCAGTTCTTCCACCGTGTCGTTGGCTGCCCTGAGGGCGTCGACGTAGGGTTTCAGACCGAGCAGCTGCACCTGTGGGGCCAACTTGTAGTCGAGGTCGGCCACGAGGTTCATCATCCGCGAGGTTTCGCGTTCGAGCTGCATATCGGGGTCGATGTTGTAGTCCTTGAGGTGCTGCCACAGGTCGGCGGCCGCCTCGGCCATTTTCGCCACGGGCATGCGCAGCATTCCCTTCACGGCGGTGCGGTAGCCTCGGAAAATGGAGTCGCGTTCCTTGTCCTTGGTCGTAATCTTGTCGGTGTATTGGCTTTTCTTCGAGAGGATGAGGTATTCGTCCTCTTTGTCGACGGCTGCCTTGAGAATCGCCACGTTGGCTTGGATTCTTTCCATGGTCTTTGCCACCTTGTCTGTTTCCATCGCGTTCTCTACGTCCTTCATATACATGAAATGGGCGTCGTTGGTCATACCGTGCAGACCGATGGTGTCGATCTGAATCACTTTACTTTCGTTTGCCATAGTGAATTCTTTTTTTTTGATGAAATGATTATAAATTGTTTCTTGTTTTTCGTCCCACCGTTTGTTTTGGCGTTTCCCCGGCCTCGGAAAGTCTCCCGTCGTTTGTCGGGACGCTTGCCGAGCTTCGACATTTAACATCCATTATACCTTGACGTTTTCCGAACTCCGGCATTTAACATCCGTTATACCTTGACGTTTTCCGAACCTCGGCATTTAACATCCATTACGTCTTGACGTTTGCCGAACCTCGGCAAGGCTGTCGGCGTTTGTAGGAATGTTTTTTGAGAGGCCGGAAAGCCTGCCGGCATTTGCCGTTTTTCATCTTATTATACATATAGTTGCGTATTATCGGGCGGCCCGCCCGTTAGTGTGGGGTTCGGATGACTATTGTGAGGACACTCTTTTCCAGTCGGCTGCGCCGAGAAATTTCACAAATCTTTCCAAATCTTCCAAATCTTTTTTCATCTACATTTATTTGTTCTATTTGTTCAGATTTGTAAGATTTCTGTCCGCAGGACACTCCTTCCAGTCGGCTGCGCCGAGTAAATCTTTCCAAATCCTCCATTTTACATAAGCTTGATTTTATCTATTTCTCCTGTGACTTCGTTGCGGTGATACCATTCAGAATACAAACCATCAGGACTGAAATTTATCAGCATACCATAAGGTAGGTGGGTCAGGTTCATATAGTTCCAAAGCTGACGACGATGAGGAGTGTCAACGTGGTTAATGGCTTTCAGTTCTATAATGATATTTCCGTTTACCACCAAATCCATTCTATAGGTTTGCTCAAGTCTGACGGTTTTCCAATAGATGGGAAGCATAACCTGTTGTTCTACCTTGAATCCTTTCTGTTCCAGCAAGTATTTCAATGCCGCCTCATAGGCAGATTCTAACAGACCATGGTGATATTCGCGGTGCACACGCATAGCCTCTCCGGTTATCTCACAGAAGAACTCATACTTCTTGTTATGTCTGTCTATCAAATTCATGCTATTCCTTTTCTATTTGTTCGACTTGTCCCGATTTGTAACGTGAGGCACACTCTTTTTCAGTCGGCTTCGCCGAGACGAGTTGATGAGCCGTCAGGCGAATAAATTCCACACGGATTGTTGAGCGTCAGCGAAAAAATCTTTCCAAATCCTACAAATATTTTTTATCATTACCTATTTGTTCTATTTGTCTTGATTTGTAGGATTTCTGTGCCGGGAGGCACACTCCTACAGTCGGCTTCACCGAGAAATTATACAAATCTTCCGATTCATCTTTCTTCGTTCGCGTCATCACCTGCTCCTTGTAGCGCTTGATGTCGGCGTTTGTCGTTTTCACCTTAATTATATATATAGGGTTGCGGGGTATCGGGGGAGCACACCGCCTGTGGGCGAGCGCCCCCCCGATAAGAAGAGAGACATTATTTCACAACAACCTTGCGGCCGCCGACGATGTAGACGCCTGCGGGCAGCCGGTGGCGTGCGTCATCGAGGCGATCGGCCACGCGGCGGCCTTGCAGGTCATACACCGGACCATTCTTTCCGTCGGTCGCCTCGTTCGTCACGTCGCCGATGCCGGTGGTCTCGCCGTCGAGGACAACAGAGAGCTGCTTGGCACCTGACGCCTGCGGTGGACAGATGATGTAGGCACGGTAGGCAGGAATGGTGGCGGCGGAATTGGTCGTCGTTACCTTGTGGAACTTGCCGTCGTCCTGCAGAATGTAGGCGTTGTCGGCGGCAGCGGTGGCGTTGCTCACGCCGGCTACCGTACCCGTGAATTTGTAACCTGCGGCGGGGGTCGTCATCTTGTCGGCCTTGTAGGCTTTCACCTCGATGTTTCTGCCGCCGAGCTGTGGCATACCGTTGGCCGTGATGTAATACGGCGTGTATGCCGGGAGCTTGTCGTCCACTTCCTTGAAATGGACTTCGTTTTTGTTGCCGCCCGAGAGGGTGTAGGCCTTGAAGCCCTGAGCATACAAGTCGTAAGGCAAACACAGCGTGGCTTTCTGCGCGCCATTGAAGTTGCGCTCGTAGGTAACGTTGGCGGCAGTGAAGTCGAGCCCGATGGGCAACGGCTGTCCGTCGGTGAGGCGGAAGTCGTCGCACGCCCAGCCGTTCTTTGCCGCGTCGTAGTACACGTAGTTCGCCTTGCTCTTGTCGGCTGCGTTGTAGAAGTCGGGCATTTCACCCAACTGCTGTGCCCAGTAGCACTTGTCGGTGCGGTCGGCCTGCAACTTCTTTGTCACCTCGCCGCTCTTGAGCTGCTCGGCGGTTATCTTCGTGCCTTGTGCCTTGCCGCAGGTGTTGAGGTAGTAGCAGTTGTTGAGGGTTGTGGTTGCGCCGTAGTAAGCGTCACCTACAAAGGTTCTTGAAAATGTATCCCCATTGCCGCTGCCAAGATATAGGCAGTTGTTCAGAGTGCAGGTGCCTTCCTGACTTCCTACGAATCCCGCCATTTTATCCTTTCCTATATCCGTCGTGGCAGTGATATTACCCTTTACAACGCAGTCATCGATGGTAACATTGGCACCGGGTTTTACAGAGTAAATCATGCCCGCCGCGTCGCATGCGCTAATTAGAATACTGCTCGTGATGTTCACATTGCTGACACAGTTAGTGAGGGTGATGGTGCCATAGGCACTCATAAGCAATCCAGACAAAAACTTTTCGTTTGAGGTTATCTGCCCTTCGGTGCGCAGGTTTTTGATGGTGGCGCCTTCTACAACGCCGAAGGGAGCTATGTACCCGTTTGAACCGCTATCCCAGTTGAGCTTCAGCGTATATCCCTGTCCGTCGAATGTGCCGGAGTAGTTATGAGCGTTAGTACCCGCCATCGTGATGTCCGAACCGAGATCGACATCCTTGGTCATCTTGGCGTTGAGCTTGGTCTGTCCGCCCTTCACGAGGTCGCAGAACTCTTTCCAGTTCTCCTTTGATGCGATTTCGTAGCAGTCCTTTTCGGCGAGGTTGATGCGCACCTGCTTGTCGGATGTTACGGTGGTGGAGCCGTTGAAGCCGTCCTCAAAGGCGATTCCGGAGTAATAATGGTGCTCGTTGTAGCTGCTGCCCAAGAGGTCTTTTGCGGTAAAGGTGGGCATGGAGCCGTAGATGGTCTTGCCGCTGTTGGCATAGCGCGTGGCTTTTACCTGGCTGTTGTAGGTGAAGCTGACCTGATATACTTTCTCTGCCCCTTTAGTGAAAGTGATGAGCTGCGGCTCGCCGTGCGTCTTGAGCGTCTGTCCCCATACTTGGCTGCCTTTGCCCTTTTGCAACTTATAGGCCACCTCGCCGCTCTTGAGCTGCTCCTCGGTTATTTTCGTGCCCTGCGCCGTGCCGCAGGTGTTGAGGTAGTAGCAGTTCGTAATGGTGGTGCCGGAGAAAGAGTTCGTGCAGAAGGTGTAGCCGCTGGAGCTGTTGTTCTCGCCGGCGTAGAGGCAGTTGGTAAAGGTGCAGGAGCCATACTGGTTATATACAAATCCCGATATTCCCCTCCGACCATTCTCCGTCGTGGCGTGGAACTTGCCCTTGACGACACAGTCGATGATGGTAACATTGGCATTTTGTCTTACGCATTCAATCATGCCCGCCACATCGCATCCGCTACCGTTATAGGTGCTCGTGATGTTCACCGCGCTGATGCAGCCCGAGATGGTGGTGGTGCCAAAGGCTTCGTAAATCAATCCTGACAAAAAGTAGGTGCTCGAATTGATCACTCCCTCGGTGCGCAGGTTCTTGATAGTGGCGCCGTCCACAGTTTGGAAAGGAGCTATCCATTTTCTATCGCCGCTATTCCAGTTAATCTTCAGTGTATGTCCGTTGCCGTCGAACGTGCCGGAATAGCGTTTGCCATAGCCCAGCATCGCGATGTCGGTGCCGAGGTTGACGTCGCCGTCGAGGCGGGCGTTGAGATTGGTCAGGCCCTTTTCGTTGACGAGTTTGCAGAACAGCTTCCATTCGTTGGCGTCCTTGATGAGCACCGTGCCGTTCTTGTCCGTGCGCATCACGATGATGGTATGCGAGAAGGTGGTCGCCTCGTAGAAATTGGTCTCTTTCTGCGTGAAGGTGATGGTTGCCTCGCCTGACGTGCCGCCGAACTTGAGCCAGCGGTCATCGTAGCGGAGGACGGCGGGGTTGCTGCTGGTAACGCTGAAGGACTCATCGTTATAATCAAAATTCTTGCCGCTCTTTGTTTTGCTATTATAGAGATAGTCGCGTAAGTTGTGAGGGGTGTTACTGAAAAACACATCGGGCAGGCCTACTGAGGTAAAGGTTACTCCGTCGCGCTTCGTGGTGACCGTCGTGCTGCACTGCGCTTTGGCACAGTTCTCACTGGCACTGCAAGTGGCGGTGAAGACTACCGTTCCGGGGCGCTTGAACTTTAGGAATCCGCCCGAGGTGACAGTCGCAATATCATTATTGTCCACATTGAACTCGGCATTAACGTTGTGAGTATCATAGTTGAGGACGGGCTTAAAAAAACTCGAAGGTATCGATGTGTAGTACATATCGTACCTGTCCCGCTCGAACCTCACCTTGGGTGCCCTGACATAACCCACGATGATGTCGCGCACCTTGAACTGGTCCCAATTTTTATTGTGGTGGCTCCACATATAGACAATTTTTTCTGGAGCATCATAATTGTAGACAACGATGTTGTTGTCGTCGTCATTGAGTTGATTTTGATTGCCTCCACTTATATGCGAATTCGAGATGGCATTCCTCTCGAAGTAATATTTATAGCCCGGTGTAACGCTGCTGATGCGCTTGATACCTTCAGGATCGCTATAGCGCTTTCCACCCTCCGTGTCGCGCAGGATGACCCAGCGGATAGCATAGCCTTCGTCAACCTCTATTTGGATTCGGGTTCCCTTTTGCAGCTCAAAGATGGCATCGCTGCCCGTTCCACCGGAGGTCTTGCAATGGCTAAACCAGACTTTCACAGGTCCTTTTCGGAGTGTTGTTACTGTCTGGTGCTTGCCTAATTCGCGTGAGCGGAATGTCTCATAGCCCTCACGATTATAATTTGTCGCCACTGCCGGCAGGGCCAGCATGAGGGCGAACAGGAAGAGGCAGAGCCTCTGAATGATGTTTTTTGTTTTCATATAAATTGAAATTAAAATTCTTTTGGTTATTTTCTTTTTTTGGGGGGGTGTAGTTACTGCATTTTCCGGAAGACTTCCTTGTATATTTCTGTCCGTTCCCGATTACGTCGTACAAGATGGTTGATCGTATCTTTGGAAAGGGAATCCAAAAGATGCTTATGCGCCAAGCCGTCAAACGGTTCTTCAAACGGACGGAGATAAGACAGCTTTTCCTTTCGCGTGGAGATTTCGGTGAACTTTTTATCCATATCGAGTGAAAAGCCGATGATGAATTCTCCGGTTTTATTTTTTAAAATATATACCCAACAGTTCTTTTTCATGTTTGCTGTTTGTTGATTCTGTTGCAAAATTATTCTACGAAGACCAACAGGGCGTTTCATATTTGCAAAAACTTGTATCATATTTGTAATTCACTAAGAATTGACGATTTATAAATGTCCGGAACACCTATGCCCTCTCTTCGGATGAGCCCTTTTGCGTTTTCTTTTTTTCTTTGGAAACGGCTTTGTATTCTGAAGGCGACATCCCGAAGAAAGCCCGAAAACAACGGTTAAATGTGGCTCGGGAATTGAATCCTGACCTATATTCCACCTCGTTGATGTTCAAGTCGGGATTGTTGGTGAGCAGCGAAGCCGCGTGCCGCAGCCGGTAGCCGTTGATAAATTCGTTGACCGTGGCTCCATCGGCATACTTGCGCACGGCATTGGTGATATAGACGGCATTTGTTCCAATCCGCTTTGAGAGAATGTCGCGGTTCAACTCCGTGTCTTTATAGACTTTCTCTTTCTGCATCAGCTCGCACAACTGGCGATAGATTTTTCCTTCACGGTCGAGTTCTTCCTCGGGAACAAGCCTTGCCGCGGTCTCCATGTCGCTTTCCGCCTTGCGGTATAATAGAATAGAGTCGTACAAAGCCCTGTTTTTGCGGCGCAAGCGGCGGGTGTAGATAATGTAAAGTACGACGGTGGCAAGCAGCAATGCCACGATGATGAGTGAGAGATAGAGCCGTGTTGTGATGACCTCGTTCCGGAGTGTGAGCTTGTCAACCTCGAAGATGGTGCGCAATTCGTCGAGCTGCTTGGCAAGTTCGGTGTTGCGCAGCTTGTCTTTGTGTGGGATGACGAGGCTGTACAATTCTGCGGCTTCCTTGTATCGTCCGGCCTGCGTGTAGAGGTCGGCTTGCTGCATCTGCACGGTGAGCAAGCTGACGGAGTCGCCGGCGGCAGTCATGATGCCCATGTTCTCGTTGTTGCAGGCAATCGCCCGGTCGTACTGTTTTGTGGCTGCATAGTAGCGGGCTTTCACTTGCAGAAGCTTGAATCGGGCAACGGCTTTGCGTTCCTCGGCATATTTATCGGCGAGCTGCAGCAATTCCTTGGCGCGGTCGTAATGGCCTGTTTCCAATTCAGCGACGGCAGTTGCCAGCGTGCAGTAGAGATAGCGTCCGTTGAGCGAGGGTGTGTAGCCTTTTCGCAGGGCTTCGCTCTTGTATTTGTCGATGACCGCTTTCCATTCCGTGCATTTCGCTCTTAGCTTTTCATATTTCCGCAGCCCGTCGAGCGTTTCGCCCAAGACGTTGTAGGCAGAGAGCAATTGTGAGATTTCATCGGACTTGGAAAGGGCGGCGATGCTTTCCTCGATGGTCTTCTCGGCTTCGCGGAAGCGTCCCATTGTCTGATAGATGCATGCCATGCCGTAGGTGGAAGTGCCTAATCCATAGTTGCTCTTTCTTTTTCGCGCGTCGGCATACATCTTTTGCGCTTCAAACAATGCGGTCTGCACCTTGTCTTCGTAGAGATAACTCTCTATCAGCACGTTCCACGCATTGTAGTAATAATCCCATGTGCCGTTCTTTTTCATAGCACTGAGGACTTCGGGCAAATAGTAGCTGATGCTGTCGGTCATCTCGTAGTTGTAATAGCAATACAACAGGATGACGCGCGCCTGGGCTTCCGCCTCCTTGTCTTTTTGGCGTAAGGATTCGGCAAGATATTCACGGATGCAGCGTAACTCATAGCCCATATTATCTTCGGCAGCTGCCAACCGGCAAAGATGATGGTAGGCCTGCAAAAGTTTTTCTCCTTTGAGGTGCTTCATCTCTTTGCGGATGGAGTCTGCCGGAGTGGCGGCATACATTTCTCCTGCGGAGAGTGTAATGACAAACAGTAATGTGATAAAATGTTTCATTTCCTGTATATATTCAGTTTTACAGTTTCATAGACATAACAGGTTTCTTGTCCTTCCTCCCCCTAAAGTATATCCCGCAGGTAGTAGCAACGACTGTTCTGTTTGAGCTATTTTCTATCCCTGCCGTACCACCGGTGTCAGGACGAAGAGGCAGGTGTTGAGCCTGATCCTCTGAAAGATATCTATTGTTTTCATTTGCCATAATCTCATTCACTTTTTATGAATAACTCTTTTCGCTAATTATGAATTAAAAATATTTCTACGTTTACGTTCTCGTTTTCTCATTTCACATTCCTTTTTGCTGAATTTCGCAAACCTAATGGTGCTCTTCCGAGTAATTCCACAAGAAAAATCTTTGCGAGAGCAGCAAAAGATGACACAAAAATAACATAAAGCGAATTGTTAGTTTAAGGATTTATAGCAGAAAGACTATTTTAATAGGCATCTTTGCCCCTTAAAAGCCTTAACTTCCCCTTAAAAACACTTAATAAAAAGCTTGGAAAATAGAAAAATAAAAAGTATCTTTGCATCCGTTATAGAAAGTAAAAACGGAAACAATGATCACTCATTATCTTACCGAAACGGTATCGGAATTTCTGCAGTCGCGCGCCACAAATACCATCGGGCGGCATCGCATCATCGTGTATTTGGTCCACTCCGTTCTTGTTGTTACCATCATCTCAATGCAGTTTCTAGGGCTGGGAGGTTCGAGTGACCCGCTGCCGCTTTCTATGAGTGGCATACACCTTGCGGCGTGCCTTTTTTCGCTGTCGCTCTATATCAAACAGCAGCTCACGCTTTCCAAGGCCTTTTCGCTCACAGTACTCGTGGCGCAGTGTGCCATCGTCACGCGTTTCTTTTATTTCGCCACCGTACGTCCCGACCATTTTCTGCAACTCATCCTCGTCAATCAGATAGCGTCGTTGCTGGCGGTCTTTTTCCTTGTGATAAGTTTTGTCCGGTTTACTCCCTTTATCGTCTCCGCCATCAGTGTGATTGGCTATGGTTGTGTGTCTGCCTATCTTCAAGAGCCTTCTCTTTGGTGCCTGTTCGGTTTCTTTTTCTTCGTGCAGTTTTTCCTCTGTGCGATGGGCGAACTGCTGCGACACAATGTGATGAGCGTGTCGAAAGAGAATACCGACCTGCACCACCGTGAGACGGCACTGATGCACGCCGTCAGGCTGAACAGACGGGAAATAGAAGCATATCTGCGCATGAGCGGCAACGACCATCCGTCGCCCGAGGACACGGACCGCTTGTTTTCCTTGCTCAAGCCGAAATCGCAACGCAACCTCATCAACGCCGTGCGCCAGTATCTGAAAACAAACTTGATGGACGACTGCGATCCGGCCCTCCACTTTCCCTGTCTGACTAAATCAGAAACGGATGTGTGCCGCCTCATTCTCGCGGGAAAGAAGCGGAGCGAAATCGGCCTGCTACTTGGCAAAACTGAAAACAACGTCGACGTGACGCGTAACCACATCCGCAAGAAACTCAATGTACCTACTGACCAAGACTTGCAGAAATTTCTCATCAATTTATTGATAGAAAAAGAATATTCGAAAAAGGAGGAAATAAATAAATAAGTTCCTCTACCGGAAACGTTCATATTTATTTATAACATGCCATTATCCGCTTTCCATACAGATTCGGATGATGGCTTCTTGTTTTTTCCCTGTATTTCCCGCTTTTCCCAAAAGTTTTCCAATCTCTTCATATACCTATAATTTAGCTGCTTGATAACAGTATTCATCATTAAAATTATCAAGCAATGGAATCAAACAGCAATGACAACTATGTGCTGGTCTTGGAAGACCGCACGGAAGTGAAGAACGAGCAGGAAGCGGGCAAACTTTCTGTTGTATCGGGTATTGACGACAAGGGAAACCTCAAGACCACAGAGGCTACCGCTGCCAATCAGGCAGCGTTCTTGAAGTTCAACAACAAGGACGGACTTCTGAAGAACTTCATGACCAACTTCCTCAAACAGTTCAATAACCCGACTCATTTCGGGTTGTACAAGGTCGTGGCAGACAATGTGGAGCAAGGCGTGGACAACCTGCGCACCATGCTGCAAAGCCGTGAAAAGCCCGAAAGCAAACAGCAACTAGCAGAGATGGGCATTCCCTTTGGGGACTATCTGCCCCAGCAGAAGAATGCCACCACTATCGATCCTGAAAAGGTGGATTGGAAGATGCTCGGCAATCTCGGTCTTTCCCGTGAACGATTGGAGCAGAGTGGAGAATTGGAAAAGATGCTCAATTGGCAGAAGAGCAATCTCATTACAATTGCTGTTCCTATCGGCGACACCACCATCTACACTGAAGCACGCCTTGCGTTCCGTACGGACGATAACGGCAATATCGGTTTGGCTATTCATCCTCTGAGAAAAGAGCCACAGCTTGACTTTCCCTATATGGGCTACAAGTTCTCTCCCGAAGAAAAGGAGCAACTCCTCACTACGGGTAATCTGGGCAAGACCATCGAGGTAACACCCAAGAACGCCGAACCTTTCTCTGCATACGTTTCTATTGACCCGCAAACGAATGAAATCATCGCCCTGCGTGCCGACCGTGTGAACATCCCTAAGGAGATCAAGGGCGTAACGCTCTCTGATGCCCAGTACAAAGATCTTGTGGAAGGCAAAGCTGTGAAGGTGGAAGGTATGACCGCCAAGAGTGGCAAGTCCTTCAATGCCACCCTGCAGATCAATGCCGAACGAAAGGGCATTGAGTTTATCTTTGGTGAGAATAAGAGTCTGCAAGAACGACAGCATCAAAGACAGACACAGCAGCAAGGCGCACCCCGTAAGCTCTGTGGATTGGAACTTTCCGACAAGCAGCGTGAAGCATTGGATAGCGGTCGTACACTATATCTAAAGAATATGGTGGATAAACAAGGGCAACCTTTCAACGCATACGTTCGCATGGACAAGGAACAGAACCGCCCACGTTTTTACAAGTGGAATCCTGACAAGAAGCAGGAAACCGGCAAAGAAAAGGTGGTTGCCGTAGCCGAAGAACACAAAACACAGGTAGCCGTGAATAACCACGGTAAGACTAACGAAGCCACCAAAGACGTGAAAGAACCACTCAAAACGGGACAGACACAGCCTACTGCTGCCCAAAAGCAGAAGCAGGATGAGAACAAACAAAAGAAGTCCCGTGGGCGTAAGATGTAACCTTAAAACCACCCAGCACTATGATAACTTGTATTATTGCCGAGAAGCCCTCGGTAGCCAAAGATATTGCCCGCATCGTAGGGGCAAGCAACAAGCAAGAAGGATATTTGGCTTCCACTCCGTCCGCCGATTTTCAATTGGAAGGTAACGGCTATCTTGTTACATGGGCAATGGGACACCTCATAGCCCTTGCCATGCCCGATACCTACGGTTTTTCTGCCTATAAAGCTGAAGACCTGCCCATTCGTCCCAATCCTTTTCAGTTAGTGGTACGACAAGTACGTAAGGACAAGGAGTATATATCAGACCCTGCAGCATTGAAGCAACTCAAAATCATCCGAAGTTGCTTCGACAGAGCTGACCGTATCATCGTAGCCACCGATGCAGGCAGGGAGGGTGAACTGATATTCAGATGGATTTATGCACATCTAGGTTGCCGAAAGCCTTTCTACCGCCTTTGGATTTCCTCGCTCACGGACAAAGCTATCCGTGAGGGCATGGCAAATCTCAAGTCAGGGAACCATTACGACAGTCTCTATTATTCCGCCAAGGCAAGAAGCGAAGCCGACTGGCTCGTGGGTATCAATGCCAGTCGTGCGCTGTCCATTGCCCGCAAGGGAGGCTATTCCTTGGGGCGGGTACAGACCCCAACATTGGCTATGGTCTGCCGTCGGTACATAGAGAATCGTGACTTTTCTTCCGTACCCTATTGGAAATTATCTATTCACACAGAAAAAGAGGGCTTGTCGCTGAAAGCCGTTGGCAGTAAAGACTATGAGAATAAAGCATTGGCACAGACTGCTCTCGCTACACTTCGCAGTCAGAGCCGGCTTACAGTGGAATCGGTCACAAGAAAGGTGGGCAGTACACCGCCACCACTCTTGTACGACCTCACTGCCTTGCAGAAGGAAGCCAACAGACGCCACGGCTTTTCAGCGGACAAAACCCTCTCGATAGCCCAAAGTCTCTATGAGAAAAAAAATCACGACCTATCCCCGCACAGGCAGCCGATACATCAGCGAGGATGTCTTCGAGGAAGTACCCGTCCTGCTGCGCAAGATAGGCATGCCACTATCAACTACACTTAACCGTCATTCTGTGGACAACGCAAAAGTAACCGACCACCACGCCATCATCCCCACGGGGGAGACGCCAACGGGCTTATCTACGGACGAAGCGAACATATATAATATGGTAGTAACTCGCTTTGCAGAAGCCTTTTCCCCCGATTCAGAGGAAGAGCGTATGCAGGTGCGATTCACTGACGGCACCAACACCTTTACTTGGAAAGCATGCCGACAAATCTCTTTGGGTTGGAAAGCTGTACAGAAAGGTAAAGAAGTAGAAGCTGAAAAGAAAGAAGATGGTGATGAACATATTTTGTCTTCATTGCCGAACTTGACAGAAGGTGAAGTCCTATCACTTGTCAATGCAGACATCACCGAGCATAAGACCAAACCTAAACCTCTCTACACAGAAGCGACACTGCTTTCTGCGATGGAGAACGCAGGAAAAGAGGTCGAAGATGCAGAAAGCAAGAAGGCGATGGCAGAGTGCGGTATCGGCACACCTGCCACCCGTGCCAACATCATAGAGACGCTTATCCTCCGTGACTATATCTGCAGGGACAAGAAATCCATCATACCTACCGAGAAAGGCCTGGTAGTCTATGAGATTGTCAAAGATAAGAAGATTGCCAATGCGGAGATGACAGGCAGTTGGGAACTTGCCCTTGCCGCTATTGAAGCAGGAAAGATGCCATCTGATAAGTTCGCACAGGGAATTAATTCATACGTGGGAACAATCTGCGAGGAACTCCTCTCGCTTTCTTCAGAGCAGAAGTCCTATCCTGTTTACTGCTGCCCAAAATGTGGACAGCAGAGTGTCGGCATCTATGCCAAGGTTGCCAAGTGCAGGTATGAAACCTGTGGCTTCCACGTGTTTCGTGAAGTCTGCGGCATACATCTCTCTGAAGATAATATCCGTGACTTGATAAGTTCTGGTCGTACGCCTATCCTTAAAGGGCTGACCAGCAAGGCAGGCAAGAAGTTCAATGCCCGACTTGTTCTGGGTGAAGACTACACTACTTCCTTTGAATTTGAGAACAAGAAAGGAAAACAAGGAGGGAGATTATCCTGACAAAAACGGAGAATTACAGATATAGGTCGGGAGATACAAGTACTACCTCCCGACCTTTTTACCTCCACCTTAATTAAAAGAAAACATTATGGCATACAATAAGAAAGAAGTCCTGCAAGCCAATACAGAAGCTATCCGTGTGGTCTTGCGATTAGAGAAAGAACGCCGCGAAGCCACCGAAACAGAGAAAAGTATTTTACGAAACTATCAGGGCTTCGGTGGCTTGAAATGTGTACTCAACCGCACGGACAATCCCGATGATATACGCTATTGGAACAAGTCTGAACAGAATCTCTTTGAGCCTACACAACTGCTCAAGCAGATGATTTATCGTGAAGCCGTAGATGCCAACACTGCCAAGCGGTATTGGGAGAGCATCAAGGCAAGCGTACTGACCTCCTTCTATACCGATACCCGTATCGTTTCTGCCATCTCAGATGCACTCGTTTCTACAAACCTGCAGATAAGACGATGTTTAGACCCTTCTATGGGTATGGGTGCCTTTGCCGAAACCTTTGCAAGGCAGGCGGGAGTTGTAGATGCAATGGAAAAGGACCTGCTCACTGCCCGCATCTCACAAGCCCTGCACCCCTATGGCAAAGGCAATATCTTCGTTCACAACGAGCCTTTTGAAGCCATTGGAGAACTGGAAGATAAGGACAAGTACGACCTTATTACAAGTAACATTCCTTTCGGTGATTTCATGGTCTATGACCGAGAATACAGCAAAGGCAAGGACACTCTCAAACGTGAGTCCACACGTGCCATTCACAATTACTTCTTCGTGAAAGGTCTGGACTGCATCAAGGAAGGTGGCTTACTGGCATTCATCACCTCACAGGGTGTTTTGGACAGTCCCCGCAATGAAGCCATACGCCGTTACCTCATGCAGAACAGCCGCCTTATCTCCGCTCTCCGACTGCCATCGGGTATGTTTTCAGACAATGCAGGAACGGACGTAGGCAGTGACCTCATCGTCCTACAGAAGCAGACTGATAAAGAAATCAGCAAGGGCATTGAACAGCAGTTCGTAGAAACCGTTTCCGTTCCCAAAGAAGAAGGTTCTTCGGTCGTCTTCAAGCATAACTCTCTTTTTGTAGGAGAATGGAAGGACATTTCTCATCGCACCGTTGCCACAGAGCGCATAATGGGTACAGACCCTTATGGAAGACCGGCATGGGAGTATCGGTTCACAGGAGGGTTTGAAGAAATGGCAGAAAGTCTCCGGACACAACTCTCTCTTGAAATGGGACAACGTATCGACCGTAAGCTATATGAAACAGGTATACCGATGACAGAGGCAGAGCGGGAGGCAGAAGCA
>ERZ825324.3034-NODE-3034-length-16303-cov-5.473535_pt1 | contig 16303 bp, 16 predicted proteins | sample MGYA00519859_ERZ825324 | MGnify/ENA primary metagenome ERZ825324 (study PRJEB31778, sample SAMEA3449198) | human gut metagenome | biome: human gut; feature: human-associated habitat; material: faeces | place: United Kingdom | collected 2010/2012 ... | reverse complement strand
CAATTGTAACATCTTTTCCTTCTAGTTCAATTCCATATGCTTCAAATAATTTCATGATTCCATATGGTGTACAAGAAACAAATGTATCTTGATTTAAACATAGTTTTCCAATATTTAATGGATTAAACCCATCTACATCTTTTTCTGGTGCTATTGTTCTAAATGCTTCATTTATATCTAAATTTGCAGGAATTGGACTCTGTAACAATATTCCATGAATATCTTTTCTATTATTCAATTCTTTTATCTTTTCTATCAATTCTTTTTGTTCTATATTTTCACTTAATAGATATTCTTCAAATTCAATTCCAATTTCTTCACATGCTTTACTTTTGTTTCTAATATAAATTTGAGATGCATTATCATTTCCCACCATTATTGCTGCAAATTTTGGATTAATTCCTTTTTCTTTTAACTCATCACATTTTATTTTTAATTTTTCTCTGGTTTCTTTGGCTATCTTTTTGCCATTCATCATTTCTCCCATGTTATTCTCCTTCTATTACTTTATATTCTATTTGTTCCATATACGGAAACATTTCTTTCACTCTTTTTAATGTAAGCATTGTCATTCTTGGTTGAGGATTTTTAGGGTCATCTGACAACAATTTTTGTGTATAACAATTTTTAGCTGTTTTAAATAAAACATATCTGTTTCTAACATAAGTGTAATAAATTTGATAACCATTTTTCAAATCTAGCCACATATCTTCAAAAGTATATCCTTCCATATCTTCTCCTTTTTTATTTTATCATATCTGCAAATTCTTGCTCAGTTATAATTGTTACTCCTAAATTCTGCGCTTTAGTTAATTTACTTCCAGCATCTTCTCCTGCTAAAACATAACTTGTCTTCTTAGAAACTGAACTTGAAGTTTTTCCACCAAATTTTTCAATAATATTTGATGCTTCTTCTCTTGAAAAATTTTCTAAACTTCCTGTTAAAACAAATGTCTTTCCTGTAAATCTTTCATCTTCGTCATCTTCTTTTAATCTCTGTGTATTTACACCTGCTTGTTTTAGTCTAGATATCAAATCTTTTGTTTGTTCTTGTTCAAAGAACTCTCTTATACTATTCGCCACAATAGGTCCAATGTCCTCTACCTGGCTCAAATTTTCCACATCTGCTTCTGCTAAATTATCTATATTGTTATATGTTTTTGCCAATATCTTTGCAGCCTTTACTCCAACATGCCTAATTCCAAATGCTGTTATCAATCTATATAAATCATTCTCTTTACTTGCATTTATACTATCTATTAAATTTTGTGCAAATTTCTTTCCATTCTTTTTTAATGATGCTATATCTTCAAATTTTAAATCATATATATCTGCTATATTTGAAATCATTTTCTTTTCAAGTAGCACCCCAATAATATTTTCTCCCAAGCCATCTATATTCATTGCTTCTCTTGATACAAAATGAACTAAATTTCTATATAGTTTTGCTGGACATTCAATTCCTGTACATCTAACAGCCGCTTCTCCTTCTTCTCTAACAGCTTCTGCTCCGCAAACAGGACAAACTTTTGGCATTTCAAAGTCTTTCTCTTCTCCAGTTCTCTTAGAAACAACAGCTTCCACAATTTCCGGAATAACATCTCCTGCTTTTTGTATTATTACTCTATCTCCTATTTTTAATCCTTTTTCTTTAACAAAATCTTCATTGTGTAATGTAGTCTTAGAAATAGTTGAACCAGCAACTTTTACAGGTTCTAATATTGCCATAGGAGTTATAACACCTGTTCTTCCAACTTGAAATGTAATATCTTTTAAGATTGTTTCTTTTCTTTCTGGCGGATATTTATATGCAATCGCCCACTTTGGAACTTTGCTTGTTGTTCCCATTATTTTCCTTAAATTCAAATCATCAACTTTTACAACTGCTCCATCAATTCCAAATGTTAAATTTTCTCTATCTTCTCCTATTTTTTGAATTGCTTTTATAACTTCTTCTGTATCTTTACAAGGAATCAAAACAGGATTAACATTGAATCCAAGTTTTCTCAAATATTCTAATTCCTCATAATGAGAATTAAATTCTTTTCCTTCTATTTTTTGAACATTAAAAATATAAATATCTAAAGGTCTGTTCTTAGTAATATTGCTGTCTAACTGTCTTAATGAACCAGCAGCTGCATTACGAGCATTTGCAAAAGTTTCTTCCTCATTTTCTTCTCTTTCTTGATTCATTTCTTCAAAATCTTTTTTAGATATAAATACTTCTCCTCTAACAGTTATATTAATTTTTTCAGATAATTCTTGTGGAATTGTTTTGATTGTTTTTAAGTTTTCTGTAACATCTTCTCCAACTAACCCATTTCCTCTTGTAGCACCTCTAACAAATTTTCCATCTACATATTCTAATGCTGCAGATAAACCATCAATTTTAGTTTCTACAACATATTGTGGATTTTCTATTCCATTTTCCTCAGCTTGTTTTTTTACTCTTTCATCAAATGCCTCAATTTCATCAAAATCGAAAACATCTTGTAAACTTTGTAAAGGTACTTCATGTTCTACTTTTTGAAATCCTTCTTTAACTGTTCCTCCAACTTTTTGCGTCAAAGAATCTTTCGTAATAAGTTCTGGAAATTGACTTTCCAATGTTCTTAACTCTAGCATCATCATGTCATATTCAAAATCAGTTATTTCTGGATTATCATCATCATAATATCTTTTTGCATGATACTCCACCTGTTTTCTAAGTTCTTTTATTCTTTTTTCAGCTTGTTTCTTATCCATTTTTTCTCCTTTTTTCAAAAATTAAGGACATGTTTTCTAAAAACATGTCCTATTGATCTATGCATCTGCTCTTGCCAATATAATTAATCTTGCTTTACTATCATCTGTACATGTTGTTAATGAAATTTCTGTTGCTCCGTTTGTATCTCTGCTCATATAATCTGCATCATTTTCAGCAACTTCAAATTTATCATAAACTGTATAAGTTACTCTTTTACCACTTAAATCTGTAATATATATTTTGTCTCCATTACTTATCTTCTTATTATCTGAAAAGAATACTCCGCTTCTCCTATAATTATGTCCAGCTATAGTAGTATTTCCTGGTTTATTTAATCCAACACCATATAACACAACTACTGAAGTTTCTAATGCTTTTGGTGAATACTCAGATTCATCCAAAATTGGTGCTTTCAATTTTGTTGATGGAATTTCTATTGTTCCAGCTGTTAAAAAGCCATTATATTTTTTGGCATTATTTCCTGAAGAAGAATTACCACCAGTTGTATTCCCTTGGTCAATACCATCAAAAACTGAATTATCAATGTCTGTTGTATTATTATCTTTTGTAGTATTATTGTTCTTTCCATTTTGATTAGAATCACCAAAATTATCAACAAAATCTTCAGAACTACTTTTAATTATGTATGTTTCATAATATCTATATCCTAAATAACCTATAATTGCAACAATAGCAATTATTACTACTACTAAAAGTATTGTTAAAAAATTACTATATTTTTTATTCATCACAAATACCTCCAATTTACCCATATATATCTATTATAACATATCTTTATCTAAATTGGTAGTATTTTATACAATTTTTTCACCTAATTGAGTTCCTGCTAATAAATGGAAATGTAAATGACCTACTTCTTGTCCTCCATCTTTTCCGCAATTAGCAATAACTCTATAGCCTTTATCTTTAAATCCTTGCTTTTCAGCAATTTCATTTATTACTTTATAAACCTTACTAATAATCTTTTCATCTCCATTATTCATTTCAGCTAATGAGGATATGTGTTTTTTTGGTATTACTAACACATGAATTGGCGCTGCTGGATTAATATCATTAAACGCAAGCACTTCATCATCTTCATACACTTTACTTGATGGGATTTCTCCTTTTATAATTTTACAAAATATACAATTTTCATCCATAGTTTTCCTCCTTGCGAAATTGGGGTCGGTCCTTTTTTTCGCATACTAATATATTTTTTAGCATAATATCGCTTTTATTCTTCTAACTCCTGAAGAACTTGATTCTTCTTTCTTTATTTTGAAGTGTCCTAATTCAGATGTGTTTGAAACATGAGGTCCTCCACATAATTCAAGTGAAACATCTCCAATTTTATAAACTGATACAATATCGCCATATTTTTCAATAAACATAGCTTCTGCTCCCATTTTTATTGCATCTTCTTTTTTCATTTCTAAATGTTCAACTGGAATTGCTTGGCTAATCCATTCATTTACTAAATCCTCTGTTTTTTGTTTTTCTTCATCTGTCATTTTTGCTGGATGTGAAAAGTCAAATCTCATTCTTTCTGCTGTTATATTGCTTCCTCTTTGATGTACATGTGCTCCTAATACTTGCTTTAATGCTGCATTTAATAAATGTGTTGCAGTATGATACTTTGTTTCCATTTCTCCTGTTGATGCTAATCCACCTTTAAATTTTTGTTCAGAACCTGCTCTTGATTTTTCTTGATGTTCTTTAAATAGTTTTTCAAATTCTTCTTTATCTATTTTCATTCCATTTTCTGTTGCTAACTCTTCTGTTACTTCTGGTGGGAATCCATATGTGTCATATAATCTAAATACCATTTTTCCTGGCACGATATTTTGTCCTTGTTCTTTTACAGTTTCTATTTCTTTTGCAAATTCTTTTTCACCTTTTTCAAGTGTTTTTACGAATTTGTCTTTTTCTTCTAATATTACTGTTTTTATTGTATCTCTATTTTTTTCAAGTGCTGGATACATTTCTTTTAAATTTTCCACATTTATATCTATTAATGTTGATAATTCATCTAATAATATTTGTAATTTATTCATATGTCTTACCATTCTACGAATTAATCTTCTTAATATATATCCTCTATCAACATTGCTTGGTCTTCCGCCATCACATATTATCATCATACTTGAACGTAAATGTTCTGCAACAATTCTTCTACTTGCTATATTATCTACTTTTTGTAACTCTACTAGTTTGTCCATAATTGGTGCAAATAATTCAGTTTCAAATGGTGTTTCTTTTCCTTCTAACAACATTGTCATTCTTTCAAGCCCAAGTCCAGTATCAACATTGTGTTGTTTTAATTTTGAATATTTACCATTTTCGTCTTTATAGAATTCCATGAATACATTGTTCCAAATTTCAACATATTTTCCGCATCCACATGATGGATTACATTCAGGTGAACATTTTGGCTTTCCTGTATCATAAAACATTTCTGTATCAGGTCCACAAGGTCCTGTTTCTCCAGCTATCCACCAGTTATCATCTTTTCCAAAATAATATATTCTTTCTTCTGGAATTCCTGCTTTTTTCCAACATGATGCTGTAACTTCATCTCTTGCACAGTCTTCGTCTCCTGCAAAACATGTTACAGATAATTTCTCTGCTGGAATTCCTAATTCTTTTGTTAAAAAATCATAACTCATTTGAATTGATTCTTCTTTAAAATAATCTCCTAATGACCAGTTTCCTAACATTTCAAAATATGTTAAATGTCTATTATCTCCAACTTCATCTATATCATTTGTTCTTACGCATTTTTGATAATCTGTAAGTCTTGTTCCAGCTGGATGTGGTTCACCTAATAAGTATGGTACTAATGGTTGCATTCCAGCTGTTGTAAATAATACTGATGGATCATTTTCTGGTATTAATGGTGCTGATGGTATAACAACATGTCCATGACTCTTAAAAAAATTCAAATATTTATTTCTTATTTCTATTGCTTTCATTCTAAATCTCTCCTTTTTCACGTATATGATTATACTCTATATCTAGCAAAAAATCAAGTGTTTATTGACCTTTTTGTGTCAATTTAGTGTCAATTTGGTGTCGGTGTTTTTTTTGACAGCTTGTCAATTTTGGGACAGATTTCTTTTGCAAAAAAAAAGTAGGAGCCCACCAATTGGTGGGCTCCTTTTTTCATACAATTCCAGAAGCAATCATTATGCCATCCTCGTTGAAACGTTCCACAAGGTGTGACGTCGAGTAGCGGTCTGCATACACGAGCTTGCAAGGCTGCCCGTTAGGCCACTCCAAGGTTTTGTTCTTTACCAAGTACCATTCATTTCCATTGGAATCGATCTTCATACTCTGAACCTTGTTTGTCGTTTTCATAGTGTTTACCTCCTGTTTTTTGTGCCATTTGACACTTTTCTACTTTTTATTATAACACTTTTTTACATTTTTTGCAAATTTTTTTATGAAAAGGCCTATTTATTATATAAAAATATACGAAAACGTAAAAAGGCTTCGATAAAATCGAAACCTTCTTAATTTTAATACATTCCACTCATTCCATTGTCCATTTCATGGTTATTTCCACAACCACATGCTTTTGGTTCTGGAGCATCTGTTACTAAGCTTTCTGTTGTAAGTACCATTGCTGCAACTGATGCTGCATTTTGTAATGCACTTCTTGTTACTTTAGTTGGATCAACTATTCCAGCTTTCTTCATATCAACATATTGTTCTTTGTCTGCATCAAATCCGAATCCTGCTACAGATTTCTTTACATTGTCTAAAATAACTGCTGGTTCTAATCCTGCATTTCTTGCAATTTGTTTAACTGGTTCTTCTAATGCTTTTAATACAATTTCAGCACCTAGTTTTTCTCCACCTTCAAGTGATTTAGCTACTTTTTCTACTGCTGGTATAATGTTTACATATGCTGTTCCACCACCAGCTACAATTCCTTCTTCAACTGCTGCTTTTGTTGCAGATAATGCATCTTCTATTCTTAATTTTTTGTCTTTCATTTCAACTTCTGTTGCTGCACCAACTCCAATTACTGCAACTCCTCCAGCAATTTTAGCTAATCTTTCTTGTAAATTTTCTTTATCAAATTCGCTCTTTGTTTCTGCAATTTGAGCTTTTATTTGTTTAACTCTTTCTGCAATTTTTGCTTTATCTCCAGCTCCATCAACAATTATTGTATTTTCTTTTTGAACTTTAACTTGTTTTGCTCTACCTAATTGTTCAATTTGTGTATCTTTCAATTCCATTCCTAAATCTTGTGAAATTACTTCACCACCTGTTAGAATTGCCATATCTTCTAGCATTGCTTTTCTCTTATCTCCAAATCCTGGAGCTTTAACAGCTACAACATTTAATACGCCTCTTAATTTATTTAGTATTAATGTTGATAATGCTTCACTTTCGATATCATCACATACTATAACTAATTTTCCTGATGATTGCATTAAATTTTCTAGTAATGGTAATATTTCTTGAATATTGCTTATTTTTCTATCTGTTATTAAAATATATGGATTATCTACAATTGCTTCCATTTTTTCTGTATCTGTTACCATATATGGTGATACATATCCTTTATCAAATTGCATTCCTTCTACTACATTTAGCTCTGTTTGTGATGTTTTAGATTCTTCTATTGTTATAACACCATCTTTTGATACTTTTTCCATTGCATCAGCAATTAAATTACCAACTTCTGTGTTATTTGCAGATATGCTTGCAACTCTTGCTATATCTTCTTTTCCGTTAACTGGTGATGTAATTTCTTTTAATTCTGCAACAGCTCCATCAACTGCTTTTTCTATACCTCTTTTTATTGCCATTGGGTCAGCTCCAGCTGCAACATTTTTAACACCTTCTTTTATCATTGCTTGTGCTAAAACTGTTGCTGTTGTAGTTCCATCTCCTGCAACATCATTTGTTTTTGTAGAAACTTCTTTTACTAAACGAGCTCCCATATTTTCAAATTTATCTTCTAACTCGATTTCTTTTGCTATTGTTACACCATCATTTGTAATCAATGGTGCTCCATAGCTCTTATCTAATACAACATTTCTTCCTTTTGGTCCTAATGTAACTTTAACTGTATCAGCTAATTTATTAACACCTTCTAATAAAGATTTTCTTGCATCTTCTCCAAATTTAATTTGTTTTGCCATAATAATCATTCCTTTCTTATTTGTTAATTTAGGGTCGGTCCTTTTTTGCACATTATTTTACAATTGCTAATATATCTTCTTCTCTTAAAATAATATAGTCTTCACCTTCATATTTTACTTCTGTTCCTCCATATTTGCTTACAACTACATTATCACCTTTTTTTACTTCCATTTCTTCTCTTTTGCCATCAACCATTCTTCCAGGTCCAACTTCTATAACCTCTGCTATTTGTGGCTTTTCTTGTGCTGAACTTGCTAGAATGATTCCACTTTTTGTAGTTTCCTCACTTTCTTTCATTTTTACTAATACTCTATCTGCTAATGGTTTTATCATAAAAATTACCTCCTTTATTTTGCCATTAATAATAAACTTTTTTTAAGTGCTGTTATATTATTAGCACTCTTTTTATTTGACTGCTAATAATATATACCCATTTTATTCCTTTGTCAATACTTTTATTTATTTTTCACAAAACATTCACATTCAAATTATTTTATGCAAGTTCCATAACTTTTAGAACAGAAAAAACGAGCATTTAGCTCGTTTCTCTATTTTATTTCTTTTGCAGCTCTTACTAGTCCTACAAACATTGGAGCTGGTCTATTAGGTCTTGATTTTAATTCTGGATGGAATTGTCCTGCTATGAAATATGGATGTTTTCTATATTCCACAATTTCAACCAATTTTCCATCAGGTGATGTTCCTGAACAAATCAATCCTGCTTTTTCTAATCTTTCTTTATATTCATTATTATATTCATACCTATGTCTATGTCTTTCTGAAATTTTTTCAGTTCCATATAATTCTTTAGCTAGTGTTCCATCTTTTAATATGCATGGATATGCTCCTAAACGCATTGTTCCGCCTTTTTTATCAACACCTATTTGATCATCCATTATATGAATTACTGGATTTGTTGTTGATTCGCTAAATTCTGCTGAATTTGCATCTTTTAATCCTAATACATCTCTTGCAAATTCTACAACTGCCATTTGCATTCCTAAACAGATTCCTAAAAATGGAATATTATTTTCTCTTGCATATTTAATTGTCTCAATCTTACCTTCTATTCCTCTATTTCCAAAGCCTCCTGGAACTATTATTCCTTGTAAATCTTTCAATTTTTCTGGTGCCGTTTCTGCATTTATAGTTTCACAATCTATTAATTTGATATTTACTTTTACTTTGTTTGCAAAACCAGCATGATGTAAGCTTTCAATTACTGATAAATATGAATCTTCTAATTTTACGTATTTTCCAACTATTGCTATATTTACAAACTCATCTCCAATACTTCTTACATTGTCTATCATATTTTGCCATTCTGAATTATCCGGAACATATCTATCTAATCTCATATGATTGCATACTTCTCTTGCTAATCCTTCTTCCTCTAGCATTAATGGAACTGCATATAAATTATCTGCTGTTTTATTTTGAATTACACTACTTTTTCTTACATTACAGAATAGTGCTAGTTTTTCTCTTACTGTTTCTGGAATATCTTGTTCTGTTCTACATACTAAAATATCTGGTTGAATTCCTAAACTTTGTAATTCTTTTACAGAATGTTGTGTTGGTTTTGATTTTATTTCATTTGAACCAAATATGTATGGCAATAATGTTACATGTATATATACTACATCTTCTGGATTTTTTTCTAACCCTACTTGACGAATTGCTTCTATTATTGATAATCCTTCTATATCTCCAACGGTTCCACCAACTTCTGTTATAACTATGTCTGTATCTGTGTTTTCAAAGCTATATATTCTTTCTTTTATTTCATTTGTAACATGTGGTATTACTTGTACTGTCTTTCCTAAATAATCTCCTCTTCTCTCTTTTTCGATTACTGATGAATATACTTTTCCCATTGTTACACTTGAATTTTGGGTTAAGTTTTCATCTATAAATCTTTCATAATGTCCTAAGTCTAAATCTGTTTCAGCTCCATCATCAGTTACAAAAACTTCTCCATGTTCATATGGACTCATTGTTCCTGGGTCTACATTTAAATATGGATCAAATTTTTGAATTGTTACTTTATATCCTCTGTTTTTTAATAGCCTTCCTAATGATGCTGCTGTTATTCCTTTTCCTAGTCCTGATACTACTCCTCCTGTTACAAATACATATTTTGTGTTCATTTTTCCTCCAATCACCGCTTTGCATTTTTTTATATTTTAATAGTTACAAAACTTCTTTAATATAAAAAAATAGATTAAAATAAAAACTGCAAATTCGGTTTTTTTTTAATCTATCTTAACACTGTTCTTATTTTAACATTTTTTGTGATAAATTTCAATAGTTTTTCTAATTTAATTCTTATTTCGAGCTCCTTTTAGTGTATCGCTACACAGGACTCAGAGCTACTTTTAATAAAGTACGCATCTAAAACCGTAAGTGTCGTTGGCGCTGGAAAAGTCCGTAAAGTCGTAGGTGCGGCTAGAAGCTGGAAGATTACTGCCAGCAGCGTAGTAATTACCTCCTCGAGTGGCACAAGGTTCGTCGGTGTGAGATGTATATTCGAGTGTCCTCTCCCTTACATTTCCTGCCAAATCATATATTCCCAATTTACTAAATGAGTCATCTGCTCCTGTTGATAATAAGATTCTTTCATTAGATGTCTTTGATTTTTCAGTTGCATTTGTCCATCTAGAACCATTTGGAGCATATTTTAGGTTTGCATTTGTTATATTCCATACACTATTACTGTAGTTGCCCCAGTTTGTACTATCTGTTTTTAAGTCTGCTTGGCTTGTTCCTTTGGTCTCTAAATATTTTAATGTTAAATCCCATTGTACTCCAAACATTAAACTTGTTGTTCTATCTCCATGTTCCATATTACTTGCTAATGTTTGGGCTTTTCTACATGATACAAAATTGTATGGGTATGCATTTTGCTTTATTACTGGTGCTGTTGATGAAGAACCATAAGTTATTGCTGTTTCTGCTCCGGTTTCATATTTTCCTATATAAAACCCACCATTTTGGTATACACTTTTTAGCATTTTTTGTTTTAATTGAGTGTATTGTTCACTTGTTAATCCTGTTGCTGCATCTGAATAATATTTGTCTTTGTATACATATCCTCCATAGTCACTTGTATATGTGTGTAAATCTGTCTCAATTGCTGTATATTCAGATTCTGTAAATTCTGTTATTTCTAATCCTGCTGTTGGATATACTTCTTTTGTTTTTGGTACTTCTACCCATACATATTGATTTCCTGTACTATCTTGGATTGTTAGTCCTTTTTCTAATGTTGTTCCAGATACTTGTCTAAATCCTTTTGGTAGGTATGTTCCTCCTGTTGTTTTAGTATTACTTGTTACTGTATCTGAACCTCCATTATTCTCCTCTCCAGGTTGTTTTGGCTCTGCTGTTACAGTTACTCCTATATCTGTTTTTAAATTTTCTTTTGTTTCATCTATTGGTGTTTTTAATACTCTTACTGTAACTTTTAATATTGTTTCTTCTTGGGCTTTCAATGTTGTCTTTTCTAGTGTACAAAGCACTTCAAAATACTCTTCATTTGAACTTGTTGCTTTTGCAGACAAATCTGCAGATAAGTCTGCACTTTGATTTTTTACTGTATATGTTGCTGTTGCTTCATCTCCTTTGGCTGTTAATCCATTTACTGTTACTGTTCCATTTGTTTTGACACTTGAGTCTATTGTTGCTGTTGTTGTTCCTTTTCCTCCTGTTGTTGGTGTTCCTATAAATTCCACCTTAAAATTACTTTGGTTTGCTGTTGCATTTCCTGTACCGTTAATATTTAATTGTGTACTGGTTATTGCTGCATATGCTACTGCTACTAAGATTATTGCTAGCACTAGCACTCCACCAACTATCTTGGCATTTGTTCTTCTCATTTAATTCTTCCCCCTTCTTTTGCTTGGCTATCTTAAGTAATTTTTTTCTGATAGCTAACTTTTTTAAATACACTTTTAGTATATTATATTCATTTGTATTTGTCTAGTACTTTTTTAAACTTTTCAGTGTAAAAAATATTGCACATTTGTTTTATTTAGTATATAATACTTTTAAATTCAAAAGAAAGGGTACTTAAAAATGGAACATTGGAGTATTGATGATTACAAAAATTTTACAAACAGCAAAATAAAGAAAACAAAATATAGAGCAAATAAAACATCTATTGACGGGCACACATTTGACAGTCAAAAAGAGGCAGATTATTATTGTCAATTAAAATTACGATTGCAAGCAAAAGAAATAAACGGATTTTGCTTACAACCTACATTTATGTTAGCACCTGGCTTAAAATATAAAGCAGATTTTATTGTATTTAATTCTGACAATAGTTATGATGTAATAGATGTAAAAGGCGTAAGAACTAAAGAATACATCACCAAAAAGAAAGTTTTTGAAGATAAATATAATATGAAAATAATAGAAATTTAAAAGGATGTCTCTTAAATTAGAAACATCCTTCTTATTATTTTTCAACCGCATTTGGTTCATCTAAAATCTCTGTTTTTTCTTGTTCAGAAATAAAATTATATTTTACCATTTTATCTAAAACCTGTTCTTGTCTTTGTTTTGCTAAATCTAAATGTTTAGTAGGACAATATGCTGATGGAGCATTTGGAATTCCAGCTAACATACTTGCTTCATTTCTATTCATATCTTTAGGCTCTTTATTATAATAGCCTTCTGATGCTTCTTTTACGCAATAATATCCATCTCCAAAATAACTCGTATTTACATATAATTCTAATATTGTGTCTTTATCACAATTTTTTTCAATCTCACATGCCATAAACATTTCTGCTATTTTTCTTAATGCTGATTTTTCCTGTGTAAAATAAATATTTTTAGCTAATTGCTGTGTAATTGTACTTCCACCTTCTCGCAATTCCATATTTTTAACATTTACTAAAATTGCTCTTGCTAAAGCTATTGGATCTATTGCACCATGGTTGTAAAATCTCCTGTCTTCTACTGCAACTACTGCATCCAAATAAAATTCAGGTAAATTATTTATTTCTGTATAATTTTCTTCTTTTTTTATTTCTGATACTTTATCTGCTACACTTATTTCATTTAGTGCAGTTTTATACATTTCATATCCTTTATAAGTTAAAATCACACCTGCAAATATAATTACTAATATTACTGCAATTATTACTCTTTTTATAAATTTCAACATACTATCACCCTATTTTCATTTTACATTTGCAATGTGACTAAAAAATGACTTTTTCTACTTTTTTTCGTAATCTAATATATCTCCTGGAGTACACTCTAACACTTCACAAATCTTATCTAATGTAGAAAATCTAATTGCTTTTCCTTTGTTTGTCTTTAAAATTGATAGATTGGCTGCGGTTATTCCTACCTTTTCTGCAAGTTCTTGAGAAGATATTTTTCTTTTTGCCATCATTACATCTAAATTTACAATAATCATATCATAGCCTCCTTATATCGTCAACTCATTTTCTTCTTTATATTCTGTTGCTTGTTTTATTAGTTCAGCTAAGATGTAGAATGCAATTGCAACTCCTGCAAATAGAATTATCATAAATACTAATCCTAGTACTATAACTACATCTGCACCTTTTGCTAAAAATATTGTATATAATAAATCTATTGTCCAAAGCACTGTTTCTACTAAAGAAGCTATACCTGATATTCTCAACCTTTTTACATTTTCCATGCAAAATGGATTTTTGTTTTTTAGCGAGTCAAATTGGCCTATAAATTGGCGAACTATTACTAACAAAGCTATTCCATTTGGGTATATTACAAATGCTGATGCATTAAACCTTAATCCTACCATTTGTAATAAAAATGGTAATATAATCAGTACTGCTATTCCTCCCCAAAAACACACCTGTAAAAATATTTTTAAAATCTTTCCTATTCCTTTTTCTCCTAGAATTTCCATATATATCCTCCTAATTATATCTAAATTTTTCAAGAACTTTTTTGGCTTTCAATCTTGATAAATTAAATTCTGCTAAAGTATGCTTTTCATTTAACTCATCTCTCTTAGATGCCAAATAATTGTCTAATTTATTATTTAACACCAAAGATCGATCTGGATAATCATTATCACTTGTATATTTAAATTTTGTATCATGCAATCTCATCAATTGTTCAATTGTGTCTGTATTATCTAGTCTTTTTAAATAATCCACATCAATTTTTCCTGTTTCTATATATCTATCAATATTGTTTTTGGCAATTATATAATCAATATTTATAAAATTAACCAAGCAATACATTGAAACTACTATAATAAAATATACTTTCATCAAATTTATATTTTCTTTTAATACATACATTGCTGTTGGAATCAATAAAATCATTTCTGTTATTAATGTAAAATCAACCAATATACGTAATCTTGTATTTCCATAATTTTGCTGATATATTGTCATTCTTGCAAATGATGAAATGATAATTATTAATGTGAATATCAACATCATTATACATATTATTTTCTTGTATTGTGCTTGCTTTTGCGTTTCTTTTAAGTTCTTGCCAGTAGCCTTTAAAATCATTACAATATTAATTAATGATACTACCATCAATTGGAAAAATCCTTGTCTTGCATAACTTGAATATTTGATATTTTCTATTGTAAATAATGATTTTATTTGTATAAAACAGAATAGCAAATATATTACGTTTAATGCGGTTATCATCATATATATTGTAAATCCATCTTTCTTTTTTGGCTCTTCTTCATCAAATTCTTTTAATCCATTGTCTTTATCTAGCATATTCATAAAAAATCCTGCAAAATAAAATAATGGAATAATAATACTAAAGAATTCTTTTACCAATGCTGGTATGCTAAATAAATATAAGTTATCAAATATATCTCCAAATAGATTTGCAAATTCTGAATCTGCAGAACTTAATAGTGCAATTACAATTAAAGCAATTACAATTGTAAAAAATACTGCTTTTACAATATTGTGTTTTTCTTTTGAACCTTCTTCTTTTTCTTTTGGAAATATTAAACTTATTCCTTTTTTAACAACTTCTCCTATATAATTAATTGGTTGAATTAGCATCAAGATTATTTTAAATATCATTGATTTGCCTTGATTATTTGAAGTTGCTGTTATTATCATAATTACATATAAAAGTGGTATTACAATCATATTTATAATTTTAAATACTGTATTATCAAATATAAAATATGTAATAGATAATAAAATAATTGGTATTGAAATTAGTAATGCCTTTTTATTTTCGATTTTTCCTTTTAATAATCTGAATGTTATGTACAACACTGGTAGTACAAATAATATTGCTGATAATCCTACATTTTGATTTTTAAACAATATTGACTGCCATATAGCCAAAAATAATGCTCCTATCAATAATTCCATACGAATTTCCTCCTTTGATATGAGCATTATATTATTTATTTTATTATTTGTCAATACTTTTTTATTGTTTTTCAATATTTTTATTGTTTATCAAATCTTTTTACTGGTATAAAATTTTCTGCAAATTTATATTTATCCCTATTATAAATATAGAAATAACCTAATACAGAAAATACAACTGCACCTATAAAGTTTACAATTAAATCTTTCATTGTATCTATTAATCCTATATCCAAATATCCACCATCTATATCTGTTTCGACTACTTCTCCATTTTGATTACTATATATAGCTGTTTTAAATATATTATCTACTATCACAGCTTTATTTTTTCCTTCTGGTTCTAATTCTACTGTTGATATTGTTTGCACAATTCTATCTTTTTGCATATCATATTTAAAAATCTGGTCTGCACCGAACTCGAAAAATTCCCAAAGTACTCCTATTGTCATAGAAAAGCAAAATGCTACTAAAGCTACAAATACAGGTGATAATTTAATATGAAATTTTTCTGAATTGTTTAATATATCAATTAACGAAAATCCTATTGCAGCACATAAAAATCCATTTAATGTATGCAATATTGTATCCCAATAAGGAATATTTCCATAAAAATTATTTATTTCTCCTAATATTTCTGCTGAAAATATAAATAAGAATATTATAATTTCCATTACATTTGGAATATCTATGTTTAATTTTGCATTAATCCAAAATGGTATTAAAAATAAAATTAATGTTAATCCACATAAAAATACACTGCTAAAGTCTTTTCTTATAAAACTTGTTATCATTGTTAATATTACAAATGCTCTTAAAACTAAATACCAAATTAAACTTGATTTTTTGTTTTCTTTATATAAAGCCTTTATTTTTTCTGTATGTTTTGACATCTTCATCTCCTCCTAAAAGCATTTTATCATTAATTACTTATAATTGCAATAAAATATCAAAATAAAAAAGGTGGCCTGTGTAGGTTTGTCAAACATATGTCACACTTTTCTGAAAAATATATACTTTGAAC
>ERZ825324.3007-NODE-3007-length-16451-cov-3.494267_pt1 | contig 16451 bp, 12 predicted proteins | sample MGYA00519859_ERZ825324 | MGnify/ENA primary metagenome ERZ825324 (study PRJEB31778, sample SAMEA3449198) | human gut metagenome | biome: human gut; feature: human-associated habitat; material: faeces | place: United Kingdom | collected 2010/2012 ... | reverse complement strand
ATTTTTCAGTTTATACATGGGCAAAAATGCAACCAATGTCAATTCTCCGATCTATTTTCGTTTTGGGGCTTAAGATGGATAAAAAGCTCCGTATTCCGGGGCTCATGGAGAAATCGGAATCATGATTCAGGATTCCGCGATCAGTCTGCTACATTGTCGATTGTAGGTGGTGCGACTGAGACTCATACGCACCACCCGCAAGTACATCCCGAAGTATTTCAATTCTCTAACGGTAAGATGGAGAAATGGCGCCGATGCTACCGCGAGAGTTGGCTTTCGCCATAGTGGATTTATAGCTTTTGGAACCTATTTGTGTTTTGCCGTTCTTGAAGATCTTCCATGGGCGCTGTGAATTTTCATGATTTTGGTCGGCGCCGACACTCTCCTCATAGTAGTCAGGCGGCAAAACCGCAGCATACACCGCGTCATCGGCGGCAATCACAGTGCTGTTAGCTATCTTTTCAGTCATCAAGCGTGACACCTCGGCTGCAAAACTATCGTCGTCGCCTTTGCCACTATAACAAGTATGCAGTACGATAGGAAATGGGGCGCCCTTTGCGTCAAGCACGATATTGAAGTCGTCAAGCGTCTGCATGATGAGGCCGACGACCTGCTCGGCATTAAGCACCTTACCATCCATCTGGATGCCAATGGGATTGCCGTGTTCGTCGGTCACGCCATGTGCGTTTAGATGAAAACCGGGACCGGTGGTAAACTGGTCATTGAGCATGGCTTCGATATCACTGTCGCTATAGCGTAGGCCACTTTTGTCGACGAGCCCGATGTTGAGTTTTTTGTAGTCGGGGTCTGTTGATAAGAATCGATGATTCTTGAAATCAGTGCGGTCGATGGTGGTTACAGTTTCATCCCCGGATATAGAGTGCACTGTCTTATGTGGCTCAGGCTTACTCAGTTGGGTAAAACAATCTTCGAATGCTTCGATTTTGCTGATGTCTTCAGCTGTATATTTTGTTTGTGCCACACAACTCAATCCGCATAGAAGAATAAAGAAAACTGTTATTTTTGTCGTTAACATAATCAATGGTTATTTTATACAACCCGGGCAGTCTTTGAATTTATTCAACAGCACTGCCACTGCCTTTTCACTTTGAGATACATCTTTCTTCGCTTTGTTGGCGGAGCCCACATCACTCTTAGCTTGATTGTAGGAACGTTCAATTTCAGCCGATTCCGGTTCGCTGAGAACTCTACCCCTGTCTTGCTCGATTTCCCTGCGCACTTCGCTGTAGGACTGAGAGAAGTAACTATTGGGTAATTTCTCTATCTTATTGGCTGCAACTGCATTTGCGGAAGACTTGAAAGCTTTGACACTTTTGACTGCCTGATTGCGTTTTATATCAAAAGTTTGTTTCGCTTGGTCTCTCTTCTCTCTTGCCTTCTTCACTACCTTGTTCACTTCTGCCGAGCCTTGATCTCTAAGCCAATTGAGATATCGTTCGCCATTATCGCGATTCAACTCGACCAAAAGAGCCTGATACTGCCCTTCTATGGTAGTGGCAGATTCCCATTTCTTGACTTCGTCCGCCGTAGCCTGTAATTCCCCCAAACTTTGGTTGTGAGGTTGAACAGTCTGACCTCGTTTAGTAGAGTCAGAAACTGCTTTCATTTGCCTTATAAATTCCTGATAAAGAGGATTAGTCTTCTCTATTTGTTTAGTTTTATTGTCTTTTTTATTTTGAGGCAAATCACCGGCAGTAATAGGGATTGATGAGCCAAACACTACTGCCGTGAAGACAAACAGGTATTTAATAATCGTATGCTTCATCTTCATCTGTATTTTGATTCTTATTTTCCGCTGATTTCGCCAATTCCATCTCTGCAATTTTTTTCTCCAGATAATCGGTGAGATAGTCGATTTCATCACAATCAAGCAGGTACGGGTCTTTGCCATAACGAGTCATGAGCTCTTCAATGTCATAGTTCTTGGTTGTCGGTTCTTCGTCATCAAGTCCGGCAAGAGGGTCAAGGCCTTCGACCCCATGTTTGCCTTTTGACTCTGTGAAATCCGGATGGTCAATGCGTCCCGAATTATCTACTTTACGGTAGTTTGCAGGATTGAAGTTATTAACCATAGCATCGCTTGCGGCAAATTCCTGATTGGCTTTTTCATGAGCAAGTTTTGTTCCTTGATGAATCTCCGCGGCTCCTATAAGAGCCTGATTGATATGTTTGTTGTCACGTTCAATCCGGGATTTCGATGGTTGCTGGGCATGGCGAGTTTGTCCCTCAGCTCCGTTTTTCCTTTTTACATTTGTCTTCGGTCCGGCTGCGATTACGGGAGAATTGGCAGAGCGCCGTTTATTTCCGGCAGATTCAATGCGTGGACCATAACGCTCCTCACGCATTTTCTGCAGTGATTTGCGTGCAATGCGCAGCTTTTCGTCTTTGGGCATTTCAATTTTCCAGTTGCGCACCTGCTCGACAGCATTCTTATTCTTGTCGGTGTTTCCGAGTCTAAGGTCTGTCTCGGTGGCGATGTTTAGAAAATCCTCCAACGCCTTATCGTATTTGTCCTGTGCCATGGACGTCAACCATGGAATCAGAAGCATTACATAAAATAGCCGTCTCCGTATCATGATATTATTTTTCTAGTTTATCGTTTCTAAAGGTCCCTTGCTTAACAATCTCACCTTTACCGGTGTAAATCCCCGTGCGTAAAACACCTTCACCATTGAATTTATAGTCCTTAAATCCTCCGGTATAGTTATATGGTGTATCTTTATCGTAATAGCTTAGATGTCCGTATGATGGCTCAACAGCAGCCTTAAACTTTTTGAGATAATCCTTCCGAGCCTTGTCATAGGTCTGCTGATATTTGTAGCGAATTCCGGCTATTTCCTCTTCTTCGTCATCAAAAGCTTCAAGAATTCTAATCAGGAACATCGGACTGTCGAAGAAATCCACATCTTGCTTATACCTGAATCTCCCGGCATACTCCGCTCCCTTATCCTTTGGGAAAGGGAGGGTCACGGTATACCAATATGCCAGATCGGGATTATCCTCAATATCTCCTATTAATTCTTTGACTCCAACCCAATCTTCATTTGAGTTGTATTCTATAAAATCGAAATGAGTTGGTTTGCCATAAATCTTCCATCTGTATTTCACAAAATTTCCTAATTTTTCCATATTAATGCTATTCCAGATTGACCATACTGATTCGTCAAAAAGTGATACGTTCGGATCCATCGCGCCAATAGCTCCCATTCCGGAAATGAAATATGAATAGTCAGGTCTGGTTAGTTTATAAAGAAAAAACTCACGTCTTATAAAGTCATCTATATAGGAATCGCCGTCCGAGCGGTCGATAAAAGTATTGTAATCCATCTTTACCTTCATCACTCCGGGCATTATTTCATACATCTCCATGCTTATGATATAACTTTTCACTTTTGTCACCGCCAGCTCTCTGGCAATACCGATGCCAATACGTCCGATGCTTTCGCTTAGTGTCTGTGCCGCTAAATTCTTTCCGCTAAGGGGATTGTCACGGTTGGCCACAGCTATACCGGAGGTGGTTTCGGAGGACGTTTTCTCAAAATTGTCGGAAAGGGCCTTGGCGAATTCCGAATTACCCTTATTTAGTTTACCGTCCTTGAAAGTAATTTTCATTCTTTTCTTACTTGGAGTATATTCCACACCTTCCGTCAAATATAGATACTTGGAGCCATTTCCGTTTTCAAGAGCCTTTGAATGAAAGTAGTTGCAGTTTGGGTCGATGGCGGCTAAATAACGGTCATTTTCTTCGTCCAGGCAAATCTGAATGGCAAACATCGGAGCCCCAGCCATATCTACATGCGAGCTCACCCACGAACCTGTGATTCTTTGGGCAAAACTTGGATTGGCGTCCTTAATATAACTTTGGAAGCGCTTGATTGTCTCGTCGTCATGAGAAATCTTTCTATCATACGACAAAGTCGTTTCCACTAACTCGTCATACATTCCTTCCGTTGCTTCAAGATTGCCCTTAAGGGTGAGGATATTTTTATACAGCTTCGTGGTCTCGGCAGTTTGATCTTCTATTGAATTGACTTTATTTTCCAACCTACCAAGCTTATCAATAGATTCGATGTTCGACCAGGTTCCTGTCTTGACATTCAATTTGATTTCTTCAAATTTAGCCTTGCAGTCTTCATAACTCATCTCTTCACCACGGCAAACGGCCCCAAGGGAAAGAAAAACTACCGCCAAAAGGATTCTCATTGATAAATTCACTGTTCTCATTTGGGTCACTGCTGTCTCGGGCATCCTCTCGTTGACATTAAGTTGGTTTATACGAGAAAACGTAGGATCCGTATCGTTACTCGACTTGCTTTTTCAAGGCAATCTGGCTTAGGTCGCTTCGTAGAACGAGTAAAGTAGAGCCTATGTCGTTGATATACACCACCAAGAGAACACACCGAAAGACATAATCCTCCAATGGGAATGTTTATCAAACCCGCGACATCTACCGTTACCTCATTCTTGACGAAGTTCTGAAACTGCCAAATTTCTGAAACAGCCAAAAATCAAGCGTCGATAAACGCTTTCATTATTTAATAACCTCCATCGCCCGAGCTACTAAAAACAGAAACTCTCACGGTGTTAGGTCAATGCAAAATTAACACTTATAATACAGACAGACAAAATTTTCTCAAGAAATATTTTGTTCTTTCAGAAAGAAGTGCTATATTGGCATTCAAGAGAGCAGTTCGCCCGAAATACCTCAAGCAGCCTTATACCCCACAGGCTTATCCGCCATTTTGCGGATTTACCCATTTATACCTCGAAAAACAAGCAAACTTGTCAATTTTTCAGTTTATACTTTGCTAAAATCGCAGTTCATGCGCATTTTTCAGTTTATACATGGGCAAAAATGCAACCAATGTCAATTCTCCGATCTATACTCGGGCAAATCCGCTTCTACCCGCGCCCCACGTAAAATAGTCATTTGTCACGTAAGAGAGATTGACTTATCCTTTTGTTACGTATAGCTATCAGTTTCTGATGCGACATCACGCAGAAGAAAAATCTTGATATCAAGTTTCTGTAGGTCAACGTCAGGTCAGATGTTGGCAGCCGGTTAGTCAACCATTCTCAGGCAAAGAGTCAACCCTACCAAGTAAAACCACCAAACAAAGTCAACCCATTTCAGGAACGGACAGGCGTGCGATTTTGTATGTAATCGCCCTGTCCCTCTTTGATTTTCTTGTTTTCATCCCGGGTATTGCGCTGTCGTGGGTCGACGATGAAATTGGCGTCTATCATCTTGCCCTCGTTGACGATAAGTCTCAATGAAGCGATGTGCCCGTGGAAGAGCAAGTATAGCATCTTGGCGTGGTGGCGTTTTACCATCAGTTTGAGTACCGTTTTAGCATCATTATCAATTTTATCAGATGCATTGAGCCGCTTAATTGCGGATTAAGGAGGGGATTGATTAAGAAATTGAAGTTAAAGTGGGCTTATAAGTTGGAGTCTGACAGATAAAAGGCTATATTTGCAGTAAATTACCACAATCACGAAATTTACCAATCAGAAAATTCCACTGCAATGGCTGTAAAATTTTATAAGTCAGAAAATCAGGTGCCTCTGGAGATGCACAAAGTGCGTGTTGTCCAGAAGCTTAACCTGCTGCCGATAGAAGAGCGTCTGAAGGCGATTCAAGAAGCCGGCAATAATACTTTCCTGCTGCAGAACAGGGATGTGTATCTGGATATGCTTACTGACAGCGGCGTGAACGCCATGTCTGACAAGCAGACTGCTGCTATGCATATCGCCGACGACGCATACGCGGGCTCCGAGACCTTCAACCGCCTGAAAGCGGCTGTGAAGGAGGTATTCGGCACCGAGTATCTGCTCCCCGCACACCAGGGACGTGCCTGCGAAAATATTCTCGCCGAGGCGTTCGTGAAGCCGGGTCAGATTGCAATCATGAACTTCCACTTCACCACAACCAAGGCACATATTACCCGTATGGGCGGCGAGGTGATAGAGCTTGTACACAAAAAGGGACTGCTGCCGCAGAGCGATGATCCCTTCAAGGGCGATTTTGACCTGGAGGCGCTGAAAAATAAAATCGAGGAGGTAGGTCCCGAGAATGTTGCGTTCGTGAGAGTCGAGGCTGGCACCAACCTTATCGGCGGTCAGCCGCTGTCACTCGCCAATATGCTCGCTGTGGCTGACATTTGCCACGACTACGGCATCAAGAGCGTGCTCGACGCTTCTCTCCTGCAGGACAACGTTTACTTCATGAAGACCCGCGAGGCGCAGTGCAAGTACATGACCACAAAGCAGATTTACCACCTGCTCGCGGACAAGATGGACATCATCTACTTCTCAAGCCGCAAACTCGGATTTGCGCGCGGCGGTGCCATTATCAGCCACAACGAGAGTCTGATAAAGAGTCTGATGGAGTATATCCCGCTCTACGAGGGCTTCCTTACATATGGCGGTATGGATGTGCGCTCAATCGAGTCAGTGGCAGTCGGCCTACTGGAGAGCCTGGATATGGAGTATATCAGCCAGGGTCCGGAATTCATCGCATACCTTGTGAAGGAGCTTGACGACTACGGTGTGCCTGTGATTAAGCCTGCGGGCGGTCTGGGCGCGCACCTCAACTGCTCCGAGATTGTGCCGGGCGTTCCTCACAGCCAGTATCCCGCTGCCGCAGTGGGCGCCGCACTCTACATCGCCGGCGGTATCCGCGGCATGGAGCGTGGTACAGTGAGCGAGCAGCGGGAGCCGGACGGCACAGAGCGCTACGCTGAGCTGGAGTTGCTGCGTCTGGCAGTGCCGCGCCGCGTGTTCACCCTCAGCCAGATAAAGTATGTGGCGGACCGCGTGAAGTGGGTATGGGACAACCGCGACATCATCGGCGGACTGAAATGGACAGAAGAGCCTGCTGTACTCCGCTTCTTCTTCGGCAGAATGAAGGAAATCGGTCACTGGCAGGAGGATCTCGCGGCTAAGTTCCGCGAAGACTTCGGCGACTCCTTATAGGGCGCGTGATAACGGCTCATCCGGGTCGTTGCCGGAACCTACGAATAAAATCAAGGCACTACATCAATTTTGATTTTTGATGCAGTGCCTTGATTGTTTGCCGTTATTATGTATCCTCATGAAGGTAGTCGATAGTGAAGCATATATTGCATGGCGACGGTCAGGTCAAGGCGATAAAGATTTGCAGTAACATTTGACGGGAGGGGGTGATTTATTTTTGCAAAAAACAGGTGAATGAACGGGATTTTGTCTATATTTGCAACTTAAACTCTTTGGAAAACCATAAAATCGTAAATATTATGTCAGAAATCAAATGCGTAGGCATCCTCACCTCGGGAGGCGACGCTCCCGGAATGAACGCAGCCATCCGTGCCGTCACCCGTTCGGCCATCTTCGCCGGCTTCAAGGTGAAAGGCATCTATCGCGGCTACAAGGGACTGATCTCCGACGAGATCCAGGATTTCAAGACCCAGAACGTCAGCAACATCATACAGATGGGAGGCACTATCCTCAAGACGGCGCGCTGCCCGGAGTTCGCCACTCCCGAAGGCCGCCAGCTGGCTTACGACAACATAAAGCGCCACGGCATCGACGCGTTGGTAGTGATAGGCGGCGACGGCTCTCTTACCGGCGCACGCATCTTCGCCAATGAGTTCAACCTGCCGTGCATCGGCCTCCCCGGCACCATCGACAACGACCTCTACGGCACCGACACCACTATAGGCTACGACACCGCACTCAACACCATCATGGAGTGCGTCGACAAGATACGCGACACCGCCACCTCACACGAACGCCTCTTCTTCATCGAGGTGATGGGACGCGACGCCGGCTTCCTCGCCCTCAACGGCGCCATAGCCTCCGGAGCCGAGGCGGCCATCATACCGGAGATCTCTACCGAGGTCGACCAGCTTGCCGAACTGATACAGAACGGCTTCCGCAAATCGAAGAACTCCTCGATAGTGCTCGTGGCCGAAAGCCCCGTCACCGGCGGAGCCATGGGCATGGCCGAACGCGTCAAGAACGAGTATCCCGGCTACGATGTGCGCGTGTCGATACTCGGCCATCTGCAGCGAGGCGGCTCTCCGACAGCCCACGACCGCATCCTTGCCTCGCGCATGGGAGCGGCGGCCATCGACGCCCTGCTTGAGGATCAGCGCAACGTGATGATAGGCATAACCAACGACAATATCTGCTACGTGCCCTTCACGAAGGCCATCAAGAACGACAAGCCGATCAACCGGGCTCTGCTCGACACCCTGCGCCGCCTGTCGATCTGATGGATTCAACAGACTTACCACCCATTCCCGCAGGATTCCTGCAGGAGATAGACTCATACGGCTCACCGTTGACGAGCGGCCTGGCGGCTGCGCTTGACGGTGAGCCGTCGGTGGCTATACGTGTCAATCTGTCGAAGCCGGTGAGCGCATCGACGTGGTCCGGCGCAAAGCCGGTGCCCTGGTGCGACTGCGGATTCTATCTGCCCGAGCGGCCGCTGTTCACCGCCGATCCCCGCCTTCATCAGGGGCTCTACTACGTGCAGGACGCATCCTCGATGATAATAGCCCGCGTGGTCAGCCATCTTGCTGCCGGACACCCCGTCAGCTACCTCGACGCATGCGCCGCGCCTGGTGGCAAGACAACCGCGGCATTGTCGGCGCTTCCCGCGGGCTCGGCCGCCGTGGCCAACGAATTCGACCGACGCCGCTACGCCATACTCTGCGAAAACCTCGCCAAATGGGGAGTGCCCGCAGCAACAACACAGGGCGCCACATCTCGCTTCCGCGACTTCCCGGGAGCATTCGATATCATCGGCGCCGACGTGCCCTGCTCCGGCGAAGGGATGATGCGCAAGGACGCCGAGGCGCGCCGCCAGTGGAGTCCCGGGCTCGTGGAACAGTGCGCCGCCCTGCAGCGTGAGATCGTCGCCGACCTCTGGGAAGCTCTCCGGCCGGGCGGATACCTGATCTACAGCACCTGCACCTTCAACCGCCATGAAAACGAAGAAAACGTCATGTGGATCATCAGTGAACTCGGCGGCGAAAGCGTCGATCCGGGCTTTATCGATCCATCATGGGGCATAGCTCCGGGCATAACTACCGACGCCGCATGCATGCGCTTCATGCCTCACCGTCTCGACGGCGAAGGGCTCTTCATGGCCGTCGTGCGCAAGCCCTTGCAGGACTGTGCCGCGCAACCGCGCCGCATGAAGTTGCTTCCCCCGAAACATGACCGCCGCTACGACAGCTGCCGCCAATGGCTCACGGCTTCCGACTCCATCATCACTGCCGAGGGCGACCGGCTTTTCGCCACAATTCCGGCAATTACGCCGCAGCCTCTCTGGCCACGCCTGCTGCTCGGCGAAATCAAAGGCAAGGATATCATTCCCTCGCAGGAACTCGCCATGTCAACACTCCTGGCAAAAGACCGTTTCCCGGCCTGCGACGTCGCTCTTGAAACTGCCCGGGCCTATCTGCGCCGCGAGGCCGTCAGCGTCGACGCGCCGCGTGGATTCGTACTGCTGACCTTCGACGGCCAGCCGCTCGGATGGGTGAAAAACCTCGGCAACCGCGCCAACAACCTCTATCCCACGCAGTGGCGCATCCGCATGACTCTCTGACGCCTACCCTTCAGGACTCTTTCCACAACCGACCCATTCTCACAAAAGAGATCAGACACAATTTACCGACACAACCCTAAAACTCTCATCATCATGAAAGCCAATCTTGTCACAGCGGCTATATCACTGCTTCTGGCTGCATTCACAGTCAGTGCGGTCGACAACGATCTGCCACGCCTCAAAAAAAGCGACATCGACGGGTATTATTATGCCGACCCCGACGGCACCATCACTTTCGGCACAGGTTTCCGCAGGGCCACGGCGTTCAACAGCGACGGAGTGGCGGCTGTAAGCTTCGACGGCAACAGATTTGCCATCATCAACAAGCATGGAGCCATTCTGTCGGAATTCACTCTGCCTTCAGCTCCAACAAGCATCTACAAGGGAGTGGCACTTTTCAAGAACAAAGGCAAGGAGTTTCTGATGAGTATCAGTGGCGATACTCTGTCCCCGATGTTTGACCGCATAAAGCTTGACGACGGACTCATAACGGTCCGCAAGGGGCTTGCCGACGAGAATTTCACCGACGGAACATTCAGGCCGCTCATCGACGAACGCATCCACGAAGTCACTACCCGCAATCTCAGTCACAAGTCAGGAGGCAAAGAATACAATGCTGTTGTCGGCGTCGTCCGCTACCCCGGCAAGCGAGGCACCGGAGTGGTCGACATGGACGGCAACAACATATTTGCTGGCAAAGGGATGCTTGCGCACTCAATGTTCGGCTCACAATACTCCTCATATATAACAGATTTCCGCAAAGCCGAGGTCAAAAGCGGCCACAGATGGCAGGCTGACCCCGACCTGCTGGTGGTAGGAAGTCCCGACGGCGGATCGACTTTCGGCATTTATCTTCTTGACGGCACCGAGATAGTGGCGCCGAAAGCAAAATCGGAAGAAAAGGCATGCAAAGCGCTTGCCAAGGAATTCCAGAAAAAACTTGTGCCTCGACTGGATGACGGCACTTACGCCCGTTCAACCGAAAACGCCATGCGACGGCTTGACAGCATCACAGCCGCTCGCCGGGCCGCCAATCTCGCACAACTCGGCATCGCGCCCGACTTCGACTATATCCGGCTGCCTGTGCTCCGCTACTTCTGCCGCCCTGAAGAAGTGGCCGCCGCCCCCGCGCGCAAAGCGGCCAAAGGGAAAAAGAGAGGCCGGTCACGCGCCGCTGCCGAAAAAACCTACGTGCTGTCATCGGAGTTTACCACCGAAAAATTCGTGTCCGAAAAATTCGCCGAGATAAAAGATATGGGAGTGTTTTTCGCATGCCGCCGTCCCGGCGAGAAGAAGTACAATCTCTTCAACACCTACTGCGAGCAGATGACTTTCGACGGGTATGACGACATCAAAGTGTGGAATTACAACAGCAAGAGCGAAGAGATATTCCTGGTGCGCGACGGAAACAATTACGGACTTCTGTCAACTCTGGGCACGGAGATCCTGCCGCCGCAATACTCCGGATTCAAGGACACCACCATAGAACCGGCTATCGGAGTGCGCGACGGCAAACACTACCTCATCGACAGCGAGACCGGGCGACTGCTCGGCGGGATACCCTACGACACTATCGACTGGATAGCGAGCCGTGGAATGCTCGACGTCAGCCGCATGGGTTATGACACCAAGGTCGACAAAAACGGCAAGGAGTCCCCTTCAATAGCCCACCTGGCCTTCAACAAGGTATATGAACTTCATCAGAACAATGGCGATCCGCAGAAAATACTCGAAGGCTATATCGACGTGCTCGCGCTCTGCAACGACGGCGACAAGGAAGTGAAGGGAGCCGCTTACTGCAACGTCGGCGCACTGTTTGTCAACGCCGGCCAGACCGACAAGGGGAAAGAGTATTACCGGCTGGCCGTGAAATACGGCAGCTCCACCGCCGCGTCGAATCTGCAGGGCATGCAGGCACAGGAGAAATCATCGCGCTGGGAGGCTTTCGGCAACGCGCTCAACGCCTTCTCACAGGCAGCATCCGCTTTCAGCGGCGGACAGGGATTCATGGGAGGATTCGCTGCCGGCATGTCGGGCGACTCCGGCGCTTCGGGCTACAGCTCGGGAGGCAGCGCCTACGGCGGCGAATCATATCAGTCGGAAGGAGGGTCATCCACGCCTAAAGCCTCGGGAGGCATGAGCGAAGCTTCCTACCGCGACATCTACTCAAGATGGGAACGTCAGGCAAAAAGCACTTACGAGTCACTGACCATGCAGGGCACCCGGACGTCGCGCGGCGGCAAAGCCGAATCAGGCACCACCGACGGATTCTGGCGCCATCATTATGCCGGATTGAAAAAGAACCTGCGGGAAGCCCAGACGGAGATGCGCAAGACACGTCAGGAAGCGCGCCGCGCAGGCTACACCATACCGCAGTCAAACTATGAGACAGTCACCGTCAGCATGTGACGCCAAAAGACTCATCACAGACGTATCTTGACCGCGCTGTCAGCCGTCATCACGATGTAATAACCATGATGGAGCGACACTGAGCGCAGACCCGATAACGCGCTTTCTACAACAAAGCGGTGCGCACCCGTTGCCGGAAACGCACCGCTATATCTGTTTATGAGAATGAATCTGTCAGAAATCCTTATTTCAGCAGCGACTCCACGTAGGCAGTGAAATCTGCCTCCGACATCGAACCGATCTGGTTAGCTACGACAGAGTCGGCACTGATAGCCGTGATCTGGGGGATCGACTGCACCTGATACTGCACAGCCAGAGCGGGGCACGAATCGGTGTCGACCGAGAAGAAAGTGATGCGGTCGGCATACTTTGCAGCTACCTTGTGGAACACGGGCTTGAACTGCTGACAGGGGCCGCACCATGTGGCGTTGAAGTCGATGATGGCAAGAGGGGTGGAGAAAGAGAGAGTCGTGTCGCCGGCGGCTACTTCTATCACAGCCTCGGCCGGAGCGGCTACAGCTGTTGAATCGGTCTGCGTGGCTGCGGCGTCGGAGCTCGTCTTTGAAGAGCAGGCTGCCATGAGAGCCATTGATGCGGCTGCTGCCGCGATAATGTTAAGCACTTTCATTGTAATTCTTGTAGATTTGATTTTACCCTGATTGATTTCGGCCGCAAAATTAGCTATTTTCAAGCCAGTTTGCAAAAATCACTGCCATGATTTTTGAAACGTGGGGAGTTTGACCTATCTTTGCATCTACTTTGCATAAACAACACATTTGACAAAACCCAGCAAACAACATCAGAAATGAAATCTTATCTTGCCATTGTAACGATAGCTGTAATGTGCGGCTGCCTCCCGCTCGCCGCCCAGAGCCGCGGCGACAATCTGCAGCGCGAGGCCGACTCGGCGCTGGAGCAGAAAGAGTATGTCAAGGCCCGCTACAACTATCTCAAAGCTTATGAAGCCTTTGCAAAAGAGCAGAATCCTGAAAAAGCCATTCCCGCAGCGGTCAACGTCAGCGCCCTCTATCATCGCGAGAACTACTACAAGGAAGCCTTCGAGACCCTGATGGGAGCCGAGGCCGTGCTGTCGGCGGCGGAGACGGAGCAGAACAAGCCGAGACCCGCGCTCCACTATCCCATAGCACGCGAACGCCACCGCATGTACATGAAGCTCAAAAATGCCGAAAAGGCACGCGAACAGCTTGCGAGAATGCGCCAGTGGGCCGCTGACGCGAAAAACCCCGACACAGACAAGGATCTCCTGACCACCGAAGCCAACTTCTACTATACATTCGGACAGCCCGACAAGGGCGATATGGCCATAAACAGTCTTATCGCGCTATATCTCAAGGATCAGGACTACGACAAGGCCGACGAATGCTACAAATCGATCATCCAGACCGCTACGCGCACCAACAATGCACGCATGCTCGCCCGCTCCTATGAAAAATATCTCGCATGGAGCGACAGCATCGGCAAAGTAAGGGCGGCTGCCGAATACGCCAGACTCAACGCCGACTATGAGGCAGCCCAGAAGACCATCGAGGAGCGCGACTCGTCACTGACCGCCAAGACGGCCATAATCGTCGGTCTCATCGCGCTGGCCGCACTGCTCGCCGTGGCGCTCATATTCCTCGGCATAAGCCTCGTGCGCTATATAGCTCTTACAAAGCGTCAGAAAAAGGCCATCAACACCGCCAAGGCCAACAACGAGATGAAGAGCCGCTTCATCGCCAACATATCATCGCAGATGGCCCCCACTCTCGACACCCTGCCGCAGAATCTGCCGGCAGTCAAGGCGCTGAAGGGATTCGCCGAACATATTCAGACCCTCTCCGACCAGGAGAACGCTATCGACCAGCCGCTACCGGCGGAGGATGTCAACGTGGCCGACTTCTGCCAGCAGGTCGCTGCCGAGACCGAGCCACGGCTGCGGCCTGAGGTGACACTCGCCGTAAACGCTCCCAAAATGAGCGCCCGCATAAATCCCGAGGCTCTCGGCGCCATACTGAAGCATCTTCTCGCCAACGCGGCCGAATACACTCCGGCCGGAGGCAAGATCACTCTCGATTTCAAGAAACGCGGCCCGCACAACATACAGTTCATCGTCACCGACAGCGGTCCGGGCGTCGATCCCGAAGCGAGAGCCGACCTCTTCAAACCGTTCGCACAGGTGCGCGATCTCACCGGAGGCGACGGACTCGGCCTCCCCATCTGCGCCGTGACGGCCGCCCGCATGAACGGCACAGTGCGCCTTGACGAAGAATACACCCACGGAGCGCGCTTCATCGTCGAGATCCACCCCTGACGCCGGTATCACAACCACAAGCATATAACGACTTTACCCACTACATACAGCAATGGAAAAGAAATTCAAACGAACGCTCATAACCACCGCACTGCCCTACGCCAACGGGCCGGTGCACATCGGTCACCTCGCAGGCGTCTACGTGCCTGCCGACATATACGCGCGCTATCTCCGCCTGCGTGGCGACGACGTCATCATGGTGGGTGGCAGCGACGAGCACGGAGTGCCCATCACCATCAAGGCACGCGAAGAGGGAGTCACGCCCCAGGACATCGTCGACCGCTACCACGCCATCATCCGCGACTCGATGAAGGAGCTGGGCATCACGTTCGACGTCTATTCGCGCACCACGAGCGACATCCACTCGCACACAGCATCCGAATTCTTCCGCCATCTGTATGACAAGGGATGCTTCGAGGTGCAGACCTCCATGCAACCCTACGACGCCGAGGCCGGAGAGTTTCTGGCCGACCGCTACGTGGGAGGCACATGCCCCCATTGCGGCAAGCAGGCCTACGGCGACCAGTGCGAGGCATGCGGCACGTCGCTCTCCGCCACCGAGCTGATCGACCCATATTCGCGCCTGACCTCCGCCCCGGTAAGCTGGCGCGAGACCACCCACTGGTATCTGCCCCTCAACCAGTATGAGGAGCGCCTGCGCCACTGGATACTCGAAGAGCATCCCGAATGGAAGCCCAACGTGGCCGGCCAGTGCAAATCGTGGCTCGACATGGGCCTGCAGCCGCGCGCCGTCAGCCGCGACCTCAAGTGGGGCGTACCGGTGCCTGTGGAGGGCGCCGAAGGCAAGGTGCTCTACGTATGGTTCGATGCCCCGATCGGATATATCTCCAACACCAAGGAGATACTCCCCGACAGCTGGGAGAAATGGTGGAAAGATCCCGAAACACGCATCATCAACTTCATCGGCAAGGACAACATCGTGTTCCACTGCATCGTGTTCCCCGCCATGCTCATGGCCTACGGCGACGGATTCCAGCTCCCCGACAATGTTCCCGCCAACGAATTCCTCAACCTTGAGGGCGACAAGATATCCACCTCGCGCAACTGGGCCATCTGGCTCCACGAATACCTCCGCGAGTTCCCCGGCAAGCAGGACGTGCTCCGCTACGTGCTGACCGCCAACGCCCCGGAGACCAAGGACAACGACTTCACCTGGGCCGACTTCCAGGCGCGCAACAACAACGAGCTCGTGGCCATCCTCGGCAACTTCGTCAACCGCGCCGCAGTGCTCACCCACAAATATTTCGGAGGAGTGGTGCCCGTGGCCGGAGAACCCGCCGATACTGACCGCGCCATGATGGAGGAGATACGCCAGACCAAGACACGCCTTGACGAGGCTCTCGACACCTTCCACTTCCGCGAGGCCCTCAAGGAAGCGATGGAGATAGCCCGTATCGGCAACCGCTACCTCCAGGAGACCGAGCCATGGAAAACCGCAAAGACCGACGAGCAGCGCACAGCCACAGTGCTCAACTTCGCTCTCCAGATCTGCGCCAACCTCGCCGTGGCCTTCGAGCCGTTCCTCCCCTTCGCCTCGGAGCGCATGGTGTCGATGCTGCGCCTCGGCTCCCTCAGCTGGGATATGATAGGCCGTTTCGACCTCGTGGCGGCCGGCGAGGAGATCGCTCCCGCACAGCTTCTCTTCGAGAAGATCGACGACTCCGTGGTGGCCGCGCAGCTCCAGAAGCTCGAAGACATCAAGCGCGCCAACCAGCTCAAGAACTTCAAGGCCGAGCCGCAGGCACCCGACGTCGACTTCGACACATTCATGAAGGCCGACATACGCGTGGGCACAGTCAAGGAGTGCGTCAAGGTGCCCAAAGCCGACAAGCTCCTCAAATTCACCATCGACGACGGTCTCGGCGGCCGCACCATCGTCAGCGGCATAGCCCGGCACTACGCCCCCGAGGATCTCGTGGGCAAGCAGGTGTGCTTCATCGCCAATCTGCCGCCCCGCAAGCTCAAGGGCATCGAGAGTCAGGGCATGATCCTTTCGGCCGAGAATGCCGACGGCAGCCTCGTCGTCATCGGCCCGACAGGTCCGGTAGTGGCAGGCGCACAGGTAAAATGATCCTCCCATGGAAGCGCATC
>ERZ825324.3003-NODE-3003-length-16468-cov-3.092000_pt1 | contig 16468 bp, 15 predicted proteins | sample MGYA00519859_ERZ825324 | MGnify/ENA primary metagenome ERZ825324 (study PRJEB31778, sample SAMEA3449198) | human gut metagenome | biome: human gut; feature: human-associated habitat; material: faeces | place: United Kingdom | collected 2010/2012 ... | reverse complement strand
CCGGTGCACTGATCGGTCCCTATGTTCTGGGGAGTATGCATATTACCGGTCTGGGCCTGGTCTCGGCTGAAGCGGTAAGCAGTCTGCATCTGGTCTCTGAGGTGGCGCTGGGCTTCATCGCCTTTTCCATCGGAAATGAGTTCCGTCTGGAGGACCTGAAGTCCACGGGTAACCAGGCTGCCATCATCGGCGTTGTTCAGGCCTTGACCGCCACTCTGCTGGTGGATACCGCACTGCTGACGGTCCACATGCTGCTGCCGGAAAAGCTGTCTGCGGCTCAGGCGATTACCTTGGGCGCCATTGCGACGGCTACTGCGCCGGCCGCCACGCTGATGGTAGTACGCCAGTATAAAGCAAAGGGTCCGGTGACCAATCTCCTTCTGCCCATCGTCGCACTGGATGACGCAGTGGGTCTGATCGTGTTTGCGGTCAGCTTCGGCATTTCCAAAGCGCTGGTCAGCGGCGAGTTGGATCTGATCTCCATTCTGCTCAACCCCCTGCTGGAGATTGTCGCATCTCTGGCATTGGGTGCCGCCGCAGGCTGGCTGCTGACCAAGCTGGAGGTCCTCTTTCATTCCAATACAAACCGCCTGAACATGACCATTTCCCTCGTTTTCCTGACAGTGGCCCTGTCCATGTCGCACATCACCCTTGGGCCGGTAACTATCAGCTTTTCCTCTCTTCTGGTCTGCATGATGCTGGGAACGGTGTTCTGCAATCTCTGCCCCCAGTCTGCCGATTTGATGAAAGCCGCAGACAAATGGACCTCTCCCCTTTTTGCGCTGTTCTTCGTCATCAGCGGCGCGGAGCTGCGGTTGGAGGTGTTCGGCGAGTTGACGATGGTACTCATCGGCGTCATCTACATCATCTTCCGCAGCACGGGCAAGTATCTCGGTGCGCACTTCTCCGCCAAGGCGGTCGGCTGCGATGAAAAGACGGTCAAATACCTCGGTATCACGCTGCTGCCGCAGGCGGGCGTGGCGTTGGGGATGTGCGTGAGCGCACAGGCGCTGGGCGCGGCGGACGGACTGCTGGTCCGCAACATCGTGCTGTTCTCCGTGCTGATCTATGAGCTGGTCGGCCCGCTGCTGACCAAGGAGGCGCTGACCGCCGCGGGCGAGATCACCGCCAAGCCCAGGGAGGTCTTGGAGCGCCGCGCCAAAGCGCTCGCCGAGGCGGAGCCGAAGGAGTTCCTCGAGGAGCGCGAGGCAAAGAAGCATAAAAAACAGGATTTATGAGAAAAAAGAGACGAAAGCCGTGGCTTTCGTCTCTTTTTCCGTTCAGTCAAATTCCAAAGCGCTCTCGCCCTGCGGCAGTACCTCGCCGACGATGGCGCTCCACGGCGCGAAGGCGTGGAGCTTTTCGAGCAGCTCCTCCGCGTCCGCGCGGGGAAGCGACACGAGCAGTCCGCCCGAGGTCTGCGGGTCGGCGGCCAGGTCGAGCCTCGCGCGCTGTGCGCCGTCGAGCACGCGCAGGTGCGGCTTCACATAGTCGCGGTTGCGGTACGCGCCGCCCGGCACGATGCCCATGTCCGCCAGCTCCTCCGCCTGCGGCAGCAGCGGCAGCGCCGCGCCGTGCAGCCGGACGGTGACGCCCGAGCCGCTTGCCATCTCGTAGCTGTGCCCGAGCAGACCGAAGCCGGTCACGTCGGTGCAGGCGTGGACGTTTTCGACCTCGCGCACGGCCTGCGCGGCCTTCGCGTTGAGCGCCGCCATGCTCGCATACGCCGCATCGCGGGCGCTGTCGTCCGCAAGAGCGGCCATGAGCGCGGTGGTGATGACGCCGACGCCGAGCGCCTTGGTCAGCACGAGCACGTCGCCCGGCTGCGCGCCGATGTTCTTGAGGATGTGCTGCGGGTGGACGAAGCCGGTGACGCACAGACCATATTTCGGCTCGTCGTCCTGAATGGTGTGTCCGCCGGCGATGACGCAGCCGGCCTCCACGGCCTTGTCGTGCCCGCCCTCCAAAATGGCGCGGACGGTATCGAGCGGAAGGCAGCTCGGCACGCAGAGCAGATTCATCGCCAGCTTCGGCACGCCGCCCATGGCGTACACGTCGGAGAGCGCGTTCGCCGCGGCGATCTGACCGAAGAGGTAGGGATCGTCCACGATGGGCGTGAAGAAGTCCACCGTTTCGATCACGGCCACGTCGTCCGACACGCTGTAAACACAGGCGTCGTCGCTGCTGTCGTAGCCCACCAGCAGCCGCGGGTCAAACACATTAGGCAGACCCTCTAAAATTTTCGACAGGGCACCCGGCCCCAGCTTTGCCGCTCAACCGGCGGCGGAGGTCATTTGCGTGAGCCGAAGCTCGCGGTTCTGATCCATTGCCGTCTGCCTCCTTTCTGTGGTGAAATGGTAAAGTTACACGGACGCCTTAGCCTGCTTGCGCACCAGCTCGGCAAAGGTGCGGGCGGGGGAGCTCATGGAGCTTTTCCGGCGTCGGGCCATGTAGATGCTGCGCCGCACGGGCGTATCGTCCAGCTCGAATTGTAAGAGCTGTCCCGCCGCGACGGCCTCCTGCACCGCGAGTGCGGAGAGGATGGATACGCCCGTGCCCTCCGCGACCAGCCGCTGCAGCACGGTGGGGTCGGAGACGTAGGCCACGGTGTGGATGACCTGCGGGTCAAGGCGGATCTCGCTGAGATAGTTGTCGATGACCTTCTGCGTGCCGCTCCCGCGCTCGCGGAAGAGGAACGGCTCGCGGAACAGCTCGCGCCCGAGCACGCCCTGCGTTTTCAGCGCCGCGAAGCGCGGCGTGTTCGGCGTGATGAGCACCAGACGGTCCTCGGCGATCGGCTCGTAGATGAGGTCCTGCCGGTCGTCGGCGCTGCCGACGAAGCCGAGGTGGATGTCGCCGTTGAGCAGCATCTGCTGCACCGCGGCGCTGTCGCCGCAGAGGAGCGTGCAGCGGCAGGCGGGATTCTCCCGGGCGAAGCGCGCCATGTAGCCCGGCAGAAGGCTCTGCGCCGGCACGGTGGAGGCGCCGAGCGTCAGCTCGAGCGCGCTGTCGACCGCGACGTCGAGCAGCAGGGCACTGCATCGGCCGAGGATGTCCTGCGCGTAGCGGTAGACGCGCTTGCCCTCAAGCGTGAGCGTCAGCCGCCGCTTGGACTCGCGGTGGAAGAGCTTGAGATGCAGCAGCTCCTCCAGCGCGCGGACGTTGTCGCTCACCGTGGACTGGGCAAGGTAGAGCTTTTCCGCGGCGGCGGTGAAGCTGCCGGCGTCCACGACGGCGGAAAAGATCTCAAGCTGACGGAGATTCAGACGTTCCATCGCACGGCCTCCTTCTGTGGCTTTCTAATGTTATTGTAGAGAGCGCGGCGCGGTTTGTCAAATGCTTTCACGGAAAATTCGGCGTTTTCCATCGGAAAAAACGATGAAAAATGCCGGACGGCCGGAAAAAGCCGTTTTCAAACCGTGCGCGGTGTGCTATGATGGTCGGGAAACAACGGACGGGAGGAGTGCGCATGATCTATCTTGACAACGCTGCGACCACGCTTCGCAAGCCGCCGCAGGTCATCGACGCGGTGGCGCGCGCGATGGGGAGCTTCGGCAACAGTGCCCGCGGCACGCACGAGGGCGCGCTGACCGCCTCGCGCACGATCTACGACACGCGCTGCAAGCTCGCGGCGCTCTTCGGCTGCCCGCGGCCCGACCATGTGGTCTTCACCGCCAACTCGACCGAGGCGCTGAACATCGCTATCAACGGGCTTGTCCGCCCGGGCGACCATGTGCTCTCCACCGATCTGGAGCATAACTCCGTGCTCCGTCCGCTCTACCGCCTGCGCGATGAGCGCGGCGTAGCGCTGGACTTCGTGCCCGCAGACCGGCAGGGGCGCATCGACTACGCGGACCTTGAGCGTCTGCTCCGTCCCGAGACCCGCGCCATCGTCTGCACCCACGCCTCGAACCTGACGGGCGACGCGGTGGACCTTGCCCGCGTGGGCGCGCTTGCGCACGCGCACGGCGTGCTGCTTGTGGTGGACGCTTCACAGAGCGCGGGCGTGCTGCCCATCGACATGGAGCGGATGCACATCGACGTGCTCTGCTTCACGGGCCATAAATCCCTCATGGGGCCGCAGGGAACGGGCGGGCTGTGCCTGCGCGGCGACCCGGACATCCTGCCGTGGAAGGTCGGCGGGACGGGCGTGCAGACCTTCTCCGAGCGCCAGCCCGAGCAGCTGCCCGTGCGGCTCGAGGCGGGAACGCTCAACGGCCACGGCATCGCCGGACTGGACGCGGCGCTGGACTTCATCGCGGAGACCGGCATGGAGACCATCCGCGCGCACGAGACGGCGCTCATGCGCCGCTTCTATGAGGGTGTGCGGGACATCCCCGGCGTGACCATCTACGGCGACTTCACGCACGAGCGCACAGCGGTCGTCGCGCTGAACATCGCGGACCTGGACTCCGGCGAGGTCGCCGACGCGCTCGCGGAGGACTACGGCATCGCCACGCGCTCGGGCGCGCACTGCGCGCCGCGGCTGCACCGTGCGCTCGGCACGGAGGGACAGGGCGCGGTGCGCTTCAGCTTCGGCTGGTACAACACCGAGGAGGAGACCGACGCGGCCATCCGCGCGGTGGAGGAGCTGGCGCGATGAGAGAGAGAAAGACGTGGCTGGTCGTGACCTTTCACACCACCGCCGCCGCCATCGGCATGGAGAAGCTCTGCGCGGCGCGCGGCCTTGCGGGACGGCTCATTCCGGTGCCGCGCGCGTTGACCGCGGACTGCGGCATGGCATGGCGCGCCGAGATCGACAGGCGCACCGCGCTCGAGGCGCTTGCCGCCGGCGAGGGGCTGGAGGTAGAGGGCTTTTACGAGATGACGCTGTGAAAAAAGAACTATAGGAAACAGGACGGTAATATCATCGGAAAAACCGATGATATTACCGTTTTCTTCGGATAAATCCATTTGCCATTTTTTGACGGAGACTTTATACTGTGTCTATCAATATCTTTCTCAAAGAATAACGAGAGAGAAAGAACAAGGAGTGGAGAGAAAATGAAAAAGATCCATTGGGGTGTCGTCCTCGCGGGCGTGGCCGTCGGCCTTGCCGCCCTTATTCTCACGGCGATGGGCAACCCCGCCAACATGGGCTTCTGTATCGCCTGCTTCCTGCGCGACACCGCGGGCGCCTGCGGCCTGCACAGCGCCGCCAAGGTGCAGTACGTCCGTCCGGAGATCATCGGCCTCGTGCTCGGCGCGTTCCTCATGAGCGTGGCGGGCAAGGAGTTCAAGGCCCGCGCCGGCTCGTCGCCCGCGCTGCGCTTCGTCATCGGCGCGTTCGTCGTCATCGGCGCGCTCGCCTTCCTCGGCTGCCCGCTGCGTATGGTGCTCCGTCTCGGCGGCGGCGACCTGAACGCGCTCGTCGGTCTCATCGGCTTCTTTATCGGCATCCTCATCGGCATCGCCTGCCTCAAGCGCGGCTTCACGCTCAAGCGCTCCTACGAGGTCAGCGTCTCCGAGGGCAGCGTGCTGCCGACCGTGATGGCGGCGCTTTTGATCCTCGTGCTGACCGTACCCGCGCTGTTCAAGGCGTCCGAGGCCGGCCCCGGCTCCATGCACGCGCCGTTCTGGATCGCGCTGATCGTCGCGCTCGTGGTCGGCGCGCTGGCGCAGAAGAGCCGCCTTTGCATGGTCGGCGGTCTGCGCGACGCCGTGATGCTGGGGGACTTCCACCTGCTCTACGGCTTCGCGGCGATTTTTGTCGTCACGCTCGTCGGCAATCTTGCCATGAATAGGTTCAACCTCGGCTTTGCGCTGCAGCCCATCGCCCACAGCGCCCACGTCTGGAACCTGCTGGGCATGGTGCTCGTCGGCTGGGGCAGCGTGCTGCTCGGCGGCTGCCCGCTGCGTCAGCTCATCCTGGCGGCGCAGGGCAACGGCGACAGCGCCGTGACCGTGTTCGGCATGATCGTCGGCGCGGCTCTCGCGCACAACTTCGGCCTCGCCGGCAACCCCGACAGCAGGAACGAGGCCGGTCAGCTCGTGGTCGGCGGCATCTCCACTGCGGGCAAGGTCGCCGTGATCGTCGGCCTGGTCGTGCTGCTGGTGATCGCCCTGTGGAATATGCCCAAAAAGGAGGCAACGAAATGATCGACGCAAGAGGCTACTCCTGCCCCATGCCTGTGGTGATGGTGCAGAACGAGGTCAAGAAGAACGCGCCCGACACGCTCGAGGTGCTGGTGGACAGCCAGACCTGCGTGGAGAACGTGACCCGCTTCGGGGAGAAGCAGGGCTACACCGTGTCCTGCGCGAGTGAGGGCGGGGACTTCCGCCTGACGCTCAGAAAGTGAAAAAGGTGAGGGGAAGGTCAAGGGCCTTCCCCTCGCTTTCTATTTTTCCTTCGGTGCGAGCATGGCGAGCAGCAGCCAGAGGTAGACGCCCGTGATGCAGCAGGCGACAGAGAAAAACGCCGTCACCGCATAGCAGAGCAGCGCCGCGCCCGCGACCGCGCAGCGGTCGCTTTCCGCATGGCGGTACGCGCGCCAAAGCGCGAGCGCAAGCAGCGCGAGGAACGCAAGCAGCGCCAACGCGCCCTGATCGACGAGGACGCCGAGGTATTCGTTGTGCGCGCTCGTGACGGCGAAGTAGGTGGTCTCGCCGCCGCGCTGCCAGTAGAACGGCGGGACGTCGCGCAGGTACAGCGTCCCGCAGCCGCCGCCGAGCAGCGGTCGCTCCGCGATGAGCGGCAGGAGGGAGCGCCAGATCAGGAGCCGCGACGAGCCGAAGGTCAGATCGACGTCGCCGTGCAGCAGCCGGTGCAGCTCGGAGAGCGTGCCGCCGTCGCCGGGAAAGAACCAGATAAGGGCGAACGCCGCCGCGGTGAGCAGAAGCGTCAGCGCCCACATCGCCCGCCGACGTCGCGGGAACAGCAGCGGCAGCCCGAGCACCGCCGTGACCGCGAGCCCGAGCAGCGCGGCGGCGACGCGCAGCTGCCAGAGCGTCCACATCGTCAGCGCGAACGGCGCGAGCAGCCATTTGGACCAGCCGCGCACGAGCGCCGCCGCCATCGCCGCGGCGCAGAGCGCGAGAAGGAAGGCGGTGAAGTCGATGTTGCCGGCGGCGCCGGCGTAGAAGCCGGAGTAGGCGACGTCGCCGTCGAAGTAGTTCAGCCCTGCGGGGTAGAGCCCAAAAGGATTTCGTCCCGTGAGCTGGACGAGCACGAGAAGATCGCACAGCGCGGCGGAGGCCGCCGCGGCATAGAGCAGCCGGCGGTCGGGCCGCAGGTGCCGCGCGAGGAGCAGAAAGACGGCAGCGTAGAGCGCGGCGGTCAGAAGTCCGTCCCGGCGCGTGCCGCCGAGCAGCACCGCCGTGCCGTAGGGCGAGAGTGCCGCGCTGAGCGCGGTGAGCGCGAGATAGGCGAGCGCGGCAAGGCACATCGGCTCGCGCCAGCGGACAGCCCTCCACGCGCCAAGCGCCGTCATCGCGAGGACGTAGCCCAGCGAGAGCAGCAGAAAGGCGCGGTACTTGCCCTCCATCATGCGCTCGTAGCCGCCGAGGGGAAGAAAGAGCGCGTAGACCGTGAGCAGGGCAAGGGCATAGAGATAGGAAATGCGTCTGCACAGCGCCATGACGGTTGCCCTCCTTCCAAAACGTTTTCTTCAGTATAAAATTTTGGGAACTTTTTGTCAATTTTTTGCGTCTAAGCTATCAAACGCTTGACATAATACGTCCCGGTTCGGTACAATAAGATAATAAAGAGAAGATAAGGAGGGCTTTTCCATGGAAGGTCGTCGTGTGAATCACAGTGCGCCGAAGCGCAATCCGCTGTATGTGATGTTTTTGTGCTTGGTCGCAGCGGTGTTCGTGCTGCTGATCGTGGTGATCGTGCTGGGCGCGAAGCTCGGCGCGGCGCAGAAGGCGGCGAAGGGCGCCGAGACGCAGATCGAGGAGCTGCAGGAGCAGGTCAAGAAGCTGGAGGAAGAAAAGAAGGCCGCGGAGGATGCCGCGAATGGGCCGGACGAAAAGCTCCCCGGCGGGGATACGCCCGCGGTCGATCCGAACGAGACGAAGGAGCCGGATACGAGCGTGAGCGACAGCAAGAGGAAGGTCGGCTGGCTGGACCTCACGGGTCACAGCGAGGTCACGGTGCTGCCCAAGAAGGTGTTCAATGAGTATGCGTCCTACTACACCACCGCCGGTGTGAATCTGCGCAGCGGCCCGAGCACGAGCTACGGTAAGGTCCAGCTCGTCGACCGGGGCACGAAGATCAAGGCTGCGGCGAAGGAGGGCAACTGGACCTTCGTTTCCGTCGGCAGCAAGTTCGGCTGGATCAGCTCGGATTATCTTTCCACCAAGCCGCCGGTCGAGGTGACCTCCGGCAGCCTGAGCCGCACCTGAAGAGAATGGGAGAAAAGCGTTCCGCGATGCGGAACGCTTTTTTGCGTCAGGTCTTGCCGCAGCCGCCCTTGCCGCTCAGCGAGCAGGAGGACTGAAAGCCGCAGGCGTTGCATTTGTTGTTCGGGTCGCGGGCGACCGTGCCGCCCAAAAAGGCGAGCGCCGCTTCCTCCGGCGTGCCGGAGAAGGTGGGGAAGAGCAGGATGCCCGCGGCGGCGGTCTCGAGCCGCTCGTCTCCGGGCAGCGCGCCGCAGACGAGTGCGTCCACGCCGTACGGCTCGAGCTGGGCGACTGCGGCAGCGGCGCCCTCGCCCGCGCGGGGGACGAAGAAGCGGCGGACGATGCGGCCGTGATCGTCCTCAAAAAACTGGAAGCCCTCGATGCCGGACAGGGTCTCGGCGGTCCGGTCGTTGGATACGGGAACAGCGATGCGCATGGCGGGAGTCCTCCTTTATCGTTTGAACTGCTCGGCGGCGCGGATGCAGCGCAGAAGATCGTCGAGCGTGTGGGTGTAGTCGATGTGGCTGCGGGCCTTGGCCTCGTCGCGCGGGACAGCCAGACGGTTGATGCTGAAAATGGCGCTGACGCCGGCGTCGTAGGCTCCGTAGGCGTCGTCGCCCACATCGCCGACGATGGCAAAAACGGGCACGCCCCGCGCGTGAGCGCGGCGCGCCACGCCGCCCACGACCTTGCCGTGGGTGCTCTGCGCGTCGATGCGGCCCTCGCCGGTGATGACGAGGTCGGCGTCCGTGAGCAGGGCGTCGAAGCCGACCACGTCGAGCACGACCTCGATGCCGCGGCGCAGTTCCGCGCCCAGCAGGGCGACGCAGCCCGCGCCGAACGCGCCCGCCGCGCCGGCTCCGGGGAGCATGGCGACCGAGGCGTTCAGCTCGCGGCGGAAGGTCTTGTCCAGTGTGCGGAGCTGACGGTCCAGCTCGCGCACGGCGGCCTCGTCAGCGCCCTTCTGCGGCGCAAAGATGTGTGCCGCGCCGCTATGGCCGTGCATGGGATTGGTGATGTCGCACATGGCGATCACGCGCACACCGTGAAGCCTTTCGTGCGCGGCGGAGGCGTCGATGTGCGCGATGCGGTCGAGTGTCGCGCCGACGGGAACGAAGGACCTGCCTCCCGCGTCCGTGAAGCGGACGCCCAATGCCGCGGCGCAGCCGCAGCCGCCGTCGTTCGTGGCGCTGCCGCCGAGGCCGAGCACGATGCGCCGCGCGCCGCGCGCGAGCGCGTCGGCGATGAGCTGTCCGACGCCGTAGGTCGTGGTGACGCAGGGATTTTTGCGTCCGGCAACGAGCGGGAGTCCCGCCGCCGCGGCCATTTCAATGACCGCCGTGCCGTCCGGCAGCAGACCGTAGGCTGCGTCGATCGGCTCGCCGTAGGGATTTTGCACGCCGGAGACGAGAACGCGCTCGCCGCCGCAGGAGGCGAGGAAGCAGTCCACCGTCCCCTCACCGCCGTCCGCCATGTTCAGCGCGCGGACCTCGCAGGCGGGGAAGAAGAGCGGGATACGCTTGCACGCGATGGCGCAGATGTCGCGGCTCGGCAGCGAGCCCTTGAAGGAATCGGAGATCACGATGCACTTTTTCATGCCCTTTGCCTCCCGTGCGGGTGTTTTTCCTATAGTATATGCAAGCCGCGCGCAGGATGCAAGTCCTTTCCGCCGCAGCGGTAGGAGGAAGAAAACTGCACCTTGCCATATTGCACAAAATATAGCGATGAAATTGTGCGGATTTGCAGATATTTACCTCTTGACTTTAAAGCTCTAAAGGAATATACTCCGAACATCAAATGAGTTTGCCCCACGGGGCGGACGGAAGGGAGATCCGCAATGCTGAGCCGCTATTCCTTTTTCATTTTCGCGTTCCGCTTTGCGGGCCGCTATTTCGGCACGCCCTCCCGGAGCCGTCGATGAGAAGAAAACGCATTTGCAAAGGAATGTGAGCAAAGCGGTTTCGTCCGACGGGCGGGACCGCTCTTTAATTTGTTCAAATGAAAAGGAGAATTACCATGAAAAAGAAACTGATCGCCATGCTGCTTTCCGCAGCGATGTGTCTCAGCCTCGCCGCCTGCGGCCAGAAGGCTGATACCCCCGATACCACCGATCCCGCCGAGCCGAGCGGCGACGCCGCGACCTACACCGTCGGCATCTGCCAGCTCGTGCAGCACGAGGCGCTTGACGCCGCGACGCAGGGCTTTATTGACGCGCTGAACGAGGCGCTGCCCGGTCAGGTCAAGATTGAGGAGAAGAACGCCTCCGGCGATTCCAACAGCTGCGCCACCATCGTCAACGGCTTTGTCTCCGAGGGCGTGGACCTCATCATGGCGAACGCGACCGCCGCGCTGCAGGCGGCGGCCTCCGCGACGAGCGACATCCCCGTTCTCGGCACCTCCATCACCGCCTACGGCGTGGCGCTGGACATTGACGACTTCTCCGGCACCGTCGGCGGCAACGTCTCCGGCACGAGCGATCTGGCCGACCTGAGCAAGCAGGCGGACATGATCACCGAGTGGTTCCCCGAGACGCAGAAGGTCGGTCTGCTGTTCTGCTCCGGCGAGCCGAACTCCCGTTACCAGATCGAGGAGGTCGCCAAGAACCTGTCCGCCAAAGGCATTGAGACCAAGGAATTTGCCTTCACCGACACCAACGACGTTTCCTCTGTTACGCAGGCTGCCTGCGACTGGGCCGATGTGATCTATGTTCCCACCGATAACACCGCCGCCTCCAACACCGAGGCGATCGCCAACGTCACCGTTCCCGCCAAGACCCCGGTCATCGCCGGTGAGGAGGGCATCTGCAAGGGCTGCGGTGTGGCGACCCTGTCCATCAGCTACTACGATCTCGGCATGACCACCGGCAAGATGGCCGCCAAGATCCTGACCGGCGAGGCGGATATCTCCACCATGCCCATCGAATTCACCACCGCAACGCCGAAGTACAACGCCTCCATGTGCGAGACGCTCGGCATCACTCCGCTGGAGGGCTACACCGCCATCGCGGAGTAAGCGGAATATCCCCGATGGGAGAGGGGCGCCGCCCCTCTCCCATAACGAAGTGTTTGGAGGAAAAGAACGATGAGTTTCCTGACGTCTCTGCTCAACGCGCTGCCCGGCGCAGTCGCCCAGGGTCTGATCTGGGGCATCATGGCGATCGGCGTATACATCACCTACCGCATCCTTGACGTGGCGGATCTGACGGTGGACGGCTCGCTCGCCACCGGCGGCGCGGTCTGCGTGATGCTCATTCGCGCGGGCGTGAGCCCGTGGCCGGCGCTTTTGTGCGCGATGCTCGCCGGTATGCTGGCGGGTCTTGTCACGGGCCTTTTTCACACGAAGTGCGGCATTCCCGCCATCCTTGCCGGTATCCTCACGCAGCTCTCGCTCTACTCGGTCAACCTGCGCATCATGGAGAGCAAGGCGAATCAGGCGGTCAGCGTGGATAAGTACGACCTGCTCGTTTCCCAGCGCTATGTGCGCACCTTCTCGCCCGTGGGCGAGCTGCTGACGAAAAATCCGCTGCCGCTGCTGCTGCTCTTCACCGCCGCGGTGATCGCGCTGCTCTACTGGTTCTTCGGCACGGAGAAGGGCTGCTCCATCCGCGCCACCGGCGCGAACCAGAACATGGCCCGCGCGCAGGGCATCGACACCAGCGCCAACGTGGTGCTCGGGCTGATGCTCTCCAACGGACTGGTCGCGCTCTCCGGCGCGCTGCTCGCCCAGTATCAGGGCTCGAGCGACGTGCAGATGGGCCGCGGCGCCATCGTCATCGGTCTTGCCGCCGTCATCATCGGCGAGGTGGTGTTCGGCAAGATCTTCATCAACTTCGGCCTTCGGCTCTTTGCCGTTTCCATTGGCGCGATCCTTTACTACATTGTGCTGCAGGCCGCGCTCCAGCTTGGTCTGAACACCAACGACCTCAAGCTCGTCACGGCGCTGATCGTGGCGGTGTTCCTCGCCATTCCGTACTGGAAGGGCAAGGCGTTCCACGGCAAGGCACAGAAGGGAGGCGCACACCATGCTTGAGCTCAAGAACATCTGCAAGACCTTCAACCCCGGCACCATCAACGCCAAATCGGCGCTCAACGACCTGAGCCTGACGCTCGCCGACGGCGATTTCGTCACCGTCATCGGCGGCAACGGCGCGGGCAAGTCCACGATGCTCAACGCCATCGCGGGCGTGTTTCCGGTGGACTCCGGCTCCATCCTCATCGACGGGCAGGACGTCACCAAGCTGCCCGAGCACAAGCGCGCCGCGCTGCTCGGGCGCGTGTTCCAGGACCCGATGATGGGCACCGCCCCGACCATGATGATCGAGGAGAATCTGGCGCTCGCCGCCCGGCGCGGGCAGCGCCGCGGCCTCAAGTGGGGCATCACGCCGCTTGAACGCGCGGACTACAAGGAGCTGCTTCGCACCCTCGACCTCGGTCTGGAGGACCGCCTGACAAGCAAGGTCGGCCTGCTCTCCGGCGGTCAGCGTCAGGCGCTGACGCTGCTGATGGCCTCGCTCAAGCAGCCGAAGCTGCTGCTGCTCGACGAGCACACCGCGGCGCTCGACCCCAAGACGGCCGCCAAGGTGCTCGCGCTCTCCGACCAGATCGTGCAGGAGAATCGGCTCACGACGCTGATGATCACGCACAACATGAAGGACGCCATCGCGCACGGCAACCGCCTCATCATGATGGACGCGGGCCGCGTGGTGGTGGACATCTCCGGCGAGGAAAAGAAAAAGCTGACCGTGCCCGACCTGCTCGCGCTCTTCTCCAGCGCCAGCGGCTCGACCGAGGCGAACGACAAGCTGCTGCTTTCCTGACGGCTTTCCGCTTCTTTTTTGTTGAAAAACAGGGCATGACCTGTTAAAATTACCGTTGGCCGGTGGTTTAGCCTCCTCCCGGTCAACGGTATTCTTCTGCCAAGCGAAGGGGAGAACGCAATGAACGGCATTCAGGTGAAAAACCTTGTCAAGACCTATACCACGCAGAGCACCGACATCATTCTCAACGGCGCGAAGCGCCCCTCGACGACGCGCACCGTGCTCCACGGCGTGTCGGTCGATTTTCCCGCGGGGAAGCTCACGGCGATCCTGGGGCGCAGCGGCTGCGGAAAGAGCACACTGCTGCGGCTCATCGACGGGACGAAGGACGCGCCCGATTCCGGCGAGATCGTGATGCCGGAGGGCTGGCGCTGCGCGCTGCTCTCGCCCGATCCCTATGTGATCACCTGGACGTCGGTGGAGCGCAACGTCGCCATGGCGGCGGGTGCGGGCCGCACGCCCGAGGAGCGGCTGGAGCTGGCGAAGAAGCTCGTGAAGCTCGTGCGGCTGGAGGATTACGCCGACATGACGCCCGTGGAGCTGTCCACTGGGATGCGCCAGCGGCTCGGGCTTGCCCGCGTGCTCGCCAGTCAGGCGCAGGTGCTGCTGATGGACGAGCCGTTCGCCTCGCTCGACTTCATCACGCGCGGCGAGCTGCAAGCGGAGCTGCTGGACATTCAGAAGGAGCTGCAAAAGACCATTCTGCTCGTGACGCATCAGCTTGACGAGGCGCTGCTGCTCGCGCAGCGGATCGTCGTGCTGCACGCGGACAGCTCGGTGCGTGTGTGGGAGCTGGAGCTGCCGTATCCGCGCGACCTGACGAGCCCGCAGCTCGCCGCGCTGCGCGAGGAGGTCACCGCCGAGTGCAGGAAGGACTAAAGAAAAACCGCTTGACCGAGATCGGCCAAGCGGTTTTTTTATGAAGGGAAGGGCGCTATGCGCCCATGATGAGCGGCACGAGCAGCGCGGAGAAAAGGCAGGCTGCCATGCCGGTCGTGAACGAGTAGGGCAGCGTCTCGGCACTGCAGGAGCGCTCGACGATGGGCAGGCATACGTCCATCGCGCACGTTCCAGGCAGCGTGACGGCCTCGATGCAGCCGATCTTCGACGCGGCGAGCGGAAGAAGAATGATGCCGAGCGTTTCGCGCAGCACGTTGTGCAGGAACGACACCGCGCCCGCGACCGCGTGGCCCGCGCCGGAAATGATGCTCGGCGCGAGCGTGTACCAGCCGAAGCCCGCGCTGATAGCGAGCCCCTCCCGCAGCGTCATGGGGGAGAGGAACGAGTAGACCACGCCCGCGAGCAGCGAGCCGGCGACCATCGCCAGCGGCACGAGAACGATGCCGAGTCCCGCGCCGCGCAGCATGGCTTTGAGCTTGCCCTCCAGCCCCATACCGAAGCCGACGAAGGCGAGCAGCAGGCACAGTCCGACGACGAGCCAGCTGCCGGACACGGCCTGAAAGGCGTCCGGGTCGGTGACGCGCGGGACGACGAAATAGCCGAGCAGCATTCCCGCCGCGACCATCGCGAAGATGATGAGCGAGGTTTTGGAGCCGGAGGCGTCCGCGTGTGCGGCAGCGGACGGCATCGCCGCCGTTTTCTCCGCGCCGCGGGGCATGGCATTGCGGTCGATGTGCAGGGCGCGGCGCACGGCGAACGCGCCGAGCATACTGAACGCCATCGTCAGCGCGGTGACGAGCAGCGCCTGCACGCCGATGACGCCGAGGTTGTCCGTCACCTCGCGGTTCGCGCCCATGCGCAGACCCATCACGAAAACGAGCGCGTAGACGCTGACGCTCAGCAGCGTATTGACAAAGCCGAGACGGTCGGCGTAGCGGCGCAGGCGCGAGGCGAGCAGGTAGCAGGCGATCATGACCGACCAGTAGAGGGCGAGCGAGGCCATAGGGAGTATCTTCCTTTCAAAAAAGAGGGCGGCGTTTTGCGCCGCCCTCCGTTTGCAGTATGTGGCTGTGCGGTCAGGCGAGGGTCTTGACCCACGCGCTGTATTTCTCGAGGTTCGCGTCGCGCTCCGCGGCGTCCGCGCCCTTGGTGAGGATATAGACCTTGATCTTCGGCTCCGTGCCGCTGGGCCGGACGACGATGTGCGAGCCGTCGGTCAGCTCAAAGCGCAGGACGTTCGAGCCGGAGAGCGGCATCGGCGTGACCGCGCCGGTCGCGGCGTCGCGCACCGTACCGTCGGAATAGTCCTTGTACTGCGCGACCGTTACGCCGCCGATCTTGACCGGAGGCTGCGCGCGCAGCGACTGCATGAGCGCCGCCATTTTCTCAAGACCGTCGAGGCCGGGCATGACGAGGTTGTGCGTCTTTTCGCCGTACCAGCCGTACTTTTCGTAGAGGGATCGCAGCGCGTCGAAGAGCGTCATGCCCTGCGCGTGGTACCATGCTGCCATCTCGGTGAGGAGCAGAGAGGCGGTGACGGCGTCCTTGTCGCGGACGTAGTGGCCGATCATGTAGCCGTAGCTCTCCTCATAGGAGAAGATGACGGTGTTTTTGCCCGCGCTCTCCAGCTCGTTCATCTTCTCCGCCATGAACTTGAAGCCGGTGAAGGTGTCGTAGCAGTCGAGACCGTTGGCCTCGGCGACGGCGCGCGCCATTTCGGTCGTCACGATGGTCTTGAGCGCGGCGGGGTGCGCGGGCAGCTTGCCCGCGCGCTTCATCGCGCCGATGAGGTAGTCGAGCAGGAGAACGCCCGTCTGGTTGCCGGTAACGGGCTCGAACTCACCCGCCTTGTTGCGCACCATGATGCCCACGCGGTCGCTGTCGGGGTCGGTGCCGAGGATGAAGTCAACGTTCTTTTCCCTGGCGAGGTCGATAGCGAGGTAGAAGCCCTCGGGGTTTTCGGGGTTGGGGGAGACGACGGTGGGGAAATCGCCGTCAATGACCATCTGCTTCGGCTCACAGTAGAGGTGCTTGATGCCGAGCCTTGTGAGCGCCTCGGGCACCAGCTTGTAGCCGCAGCCGTGGAAGGGCGTGTAGACCATTTTGAAGGTGTCCGCCACCTTGGCCACGGTCTCCTTATCGTTGATCATGGCGGTGACATTGGCCATGAACTTCCGGTCCGTTTCGTCACCCATGGTCTCAATGAGGCCGCTCTTTACGGCTTCCTCAAAGTCCATCCGCTTCACACCGTCAAAAATGTCAATCTCCTCCAACCGCTTGGCGATGGCGTCGGCGTGGTGGGGGGGCAGCTGGGCGCCGTCCTCCCAGTAGACCTTGTAGCCGTTGTACTCCTTGGGGTTGTGGCTGGCGGTGACGTTGATGCCTGCCTGACAGCCGTATTCCCGGACG
>ERZ825324.2996-NODE-2996-length-16494-cov-9.068313_pt1 | contig 16494 bp, 9 predicted proteins | sample MGYA00519859_ERZ825324 | MGnify/ENA primary metagenome ERZ825324 (study PRJEB31778, sample SAMEA3449198) | human gut metagenome | biome: human gut; feature: human-associated habitat; material: faeces | place: United Kingdom | collected 2010/2012 ... | reverse complement strand
GGACGGCTCAGAAAACTGAATCCTACCAATAATATACCTATTAAAACGAGACCTGTAATGGTATTTTTATCCATTCTTATTTTAATTACAAATTATAAATTACTTTTCGTTTTCGATAGCAGCTTTCACAAACGCCACGAACAACGGATGAGGGTTCAATACCGTACTGCTGTATTCCGGATGAAACTGAGTACCGACATACCACTTCAAAGCCGGAATCTCTACGATTTCCACCAGATCCGATTCCGGATTGATACCAGTGCATTTCATGCCGGCGGCTTCGTATTGTGCTTTGTAGTCGTTGTTGAACTCGTAACGGTGACGGTGGCGCTCCTGAATATGTTCTTGTCCATAAGCTTCAAAAACTTTCGAACCTTTCTGCAATACACATTCGTAAGCACCCAGACGCATCGTACCGCCCATGTTGGTAATTGCCTTCTGTTCTTCCATGATGTCAATCACGTTATGCGGAGTCTTTTCATCCATTTCACGTGAGTTGGCATCAGCAAATCCCAGTACGTTACGGGCAAACTCGATAGCGATACATTGCATGCCCAGACAAATACCGAAAGTCGGAATATCATGTGTACGCGTATATTTGATAGCAACAAACTTGCCGTCGATACCACGTTGACCGAATCCCGGACCGATCATCACCCCCGCCATACCTTTCAGTGCTTCGCCTACATTTTCGTCAGTCAGTTTTTCACTGTTAACGAAATGTACTTCTACTTTACGGTCGTTGTAAGTACCAGCCTGTGACAAAGCCTCACGGATTGACTTGTAAGCATCCTGCAAGTCGTATTTTCCAACCAAAGCGATATTGATCGGTTTTTTTGTTTCTGCAGCATGCCGGCGTTCAAGGAATTTACGCCATGGACCGAGTCCCGGAGTTTCACCTACCGGCAATCCCATTTTTTCAAGAATGGTGCTGTCCAGTCCCTGTGCCTGCATCAGGATAGGAACTTCATAGATAGTTTCCGCGTCAATAGACTGCACTACGGCTTTGTCGTCTACATTACAGAATTGTGCTACTTTCTTACGCAGTCCGTCACTCAATGGATGTTCGGCACGCAATACCAGTATATCCGGTTGGATACCTACGCTCTGAAGTTCTTTAACCGAGTGTTGTGTCGGTTTAGTTTTCAGTTCTCCGGCAGCGGCAAGATAAGGAACATAAGTCAGGTGTACGCAAAGAGCGTTCTTGCCTAGTTCCCATTTCAACTGACGGATACTTTCGAGGTAGGGGAGTGACTCGATGTCGCCTACTGTACCGCCGATTTCAGTAATTACAAAATCGAACTTGTATTTGTTGCCGAGCAACTTTACGTTCCGTTTGATCTCATCTGTGATATGAGGAATCACCTGAATGGTTTTACCCAAATAATCACCACGACGTTCTTTATCAATAACGCTCTTGTAGATACGTCCCGTAGTAATGTTGTTCGCCTTTGTCGTTTGTATGCCTAGGAATCTTTCGTAGTGTCCCAGGTCGAGGTCGGCTTCGTGTCCGTCTACGGTTACATAGCACTCTCCGTGCTCATAAGGATTCAATGTTCCCGGGTCGATGTTGATATACGGGTCAAACTTCTGGATGGTTACATTATAACCTCTTGCTTGCAGCAACTTACCGATGGAAGATGAAATGATACCTTTTCCTAATGAAGAGGCAACACCACCGGTGACGAAAATATACTTTGTTTCTCCCACAGCTATAACTGTTTTAATAATTGTTTACTTAGTAGTAATCTTACGAACTTAAAAAGCGCAAAATTATAAAAAAAAGAGGAAGATTGCAGACTTTCGTCTCTACAATTTTATTAAAAAATGCAATTTTGAAAGAATCCTATGATTTCTGAACAAAATAATGTAGCTTTGCATCCTAAACCATAGACAAATATGAAGAGAGTTATTATTTTATTTTCAGCTTTTACTCAGCTGTTATTCATGTTGCCGCTTTCTGCACAGGAGTCCGTTCAAGATTCCATAATTCCGGCCGATTCAGTGCAGATTGCTCCTGTACAGGCTGTCAAGCCTTCCAAGAAGGTAACAAAGTCTTCAACAGTGGTGGCGAAAGCCAAGGTGGTGCGATCGGATACGCTTTCAACGGAGCTTCAGAAATATTTGATGCTGAAACTCAATATGTCGGGACCGACTCCTAAGTTGGATACAGTTTCCTATTTATATAATAAGTATATTGCTCAGTTGGATTATCTGAATGATCCTTCTGTGCCGGCACGTTATATTCCTTCCGATCCCGATTATTTCCGCCTGTTTACTCCATTGGCATATTATTATGCTCCGATGAAACAATATTCTACAATAGACTGGAAGCCGATACAGTTGGATACTACTCCGAATCTGACGGCAGAGCTTTTGCCTTATGATACGCTGGTATTTACTAAAACCAAACGAGCCAATATACTGGTCAACAACGCATTAATGGATCTTTATCTGAAACGTCCGGAATTGGTTGTTACTACGGAGGACCGGATCATGAGCCGTGATGTTTTCCGTCGGGATGTGAAGCCGAAAATATCCCCGAAAGCAAACGTTATTCATTTGTTTCAGCGTGAGGAGATGAGTGATAATGTAGGGAAGGCCGATATTAAGATCAGCAAGCCTAACTGGTGGGTGACCGGTGGTAACGGATCGTTGCAGATCAGCCAGAACCACCTTTCGGACAACTGGTATAAGGGAGGAGAAAGTAACTTCTCCGGATTAGCTACTTTTCAGATATTTGCAAATTACAACGACAACGAGAAGATCTTGTTCGAGAATCAGCTTGAAGCTAAGTTGGGCATGACTTCCACTCCGTCGGATGAATACCATAAATACCTCTTTAATACCGACCAACTCCGCTTATATAATAAGTTAGGTTTAAGAGCACTTAAAAATTGGTATTATACGATTTCTTCAGAGTTCAAGACTCAGTTTTGCCATGGATACAAGGCTAATAGTGAAGATTTGGTTTCTGCTTTCATGTCTCCGGCAGATTTAGCAGTCAGTATCGGTATGGACTATAAACTGAACAAGAAGAAATTCAACCTTTCCGTGTTTATGGCTCCATTGACCTATAACTTGCGTTACATCGGTAATTCAGAAGTAGACGAAACTAAATTCGGCTTGGAAAAAGGCAAATGTTCAAAGAATGATTTCGGTTCTCAATTGCAATCGACATTCAATTGGAATATTATCACTGCCGTTACATTGGAATCCCGTCTCAACTATCTGACCAATTATCATTGGGCACGTGTGGAATGGGAAAATACTTTCAACTTTATTTTGAACCGTTATTTGTCCACAAAACTTTATGTGCATACTCGTTTTGACGATAGCTCCAAGCCGACTGAAGGCGACAGCTTCTTCCAGTTGAAAGAATTGCTAAGTTTCGGTATTAATTATAAGTGGTAGGTTGTATTCTTGAAAAAGCTAGTTAAAAAATAACGAAAGGCTGTCTAACTGTAAAAGTTATTCAGCTTTTTTATTTCTCTATTTGCTATATTGCTATCATTTTATTTAAATATAATTTATACGTAAGTAGTATAAGCTAAGTTTGTTTTTTTTAAGATATCGATATTGTATTGTTATGATAAGCGGCTTAACATTTAATAAAAGAAGCTAATTTTTTTTGTTATAAAGCATAATTTCTTATTGAATATAATATCATATATCCCATTTTTTATAACTTTGCATCGTCTAATACTTTTCTTGATAAGAGAAGTATCCCAATAACCTATCAAACAAACGATCAGTATAAACATATTAAAAAGAGAAAATACAGTTTCACTAACTGTATTTTTTTTGTTACTGATAAAATTTATTTTTATTATGTCTGTTTGACTAGTTATTTAAGGTGAAATTACAATAATTATAAAGAACAAGAATACACACAAATAATGAAACGAGGGATTTTTCTTCTGATAATGACCACGATAAGTGTGGTTCATACAGTAAATGCGCAGGATGTAGCGTTAAAGACTAATATTCTATCTGATGCTTTTATGAATATAAATGCAGGCATCGAGGTAGGGCTTGCTCCGCGTTGGACGTTGGACGTTAGTGGAGGACTCAACGCATGGACTTTATCGCATAGTCGTCGGTGGAAACATTGGGCGGTGCAACCTGAAGCTCGTTATTGGTTCTGTGACCGGTTTGCAGGCCATTTTATCGGAATCCATGTTCATGGCGGGCAGTATAATTTAGGCGGTATTGATATTAATTTCAAATTGCTTGGTACTGATTTTTCTACTCTTAAAGACACTAGGTATCAAGGTTGGTTTCTAGGTGGAGGTATTGCTTACGGTTATACCTAGATATTAGGGCGGCACTGGAATTTCGAAACAGAGATAGGAGTCGGCTATTCTTATACCCGTTATGACCGATTTAAATGTGCCGGGTGTGGAAAGAAGATAGAGAAGAACAAACCACACAACTACTTTGGTCCCACTAAAGCAGCGGTGAATTTAGTCTATTTATTCTAAAAGAGTATGCTATGAAACGAACTTACCTAATTATAACAGCCTTATTTGGAACAAGTTGTATGCTGAATGCCCAACAAACAACCGGAGTGATAGCCGACAATCTGAAGATTGAACGAAACGGTGAATATATGGTAGTTGATATGAATATGAATCTATCACGTCTGGATGTGGAAAGCAATAGAGCCGTATTGCTCACTCCTCGTTTTATCAGTACGGTAGATACCTTGGAACTTTCTTCAGTAGGCGTTTATGGGCGTCAGCGTTATTATTATTATGTACGGAATGGTGAGAGTATGCTATCCGGCAAAGATGAAATGTCTTTTAAAGCACGTTCGAAACCTGAAAGTGTAGTATATCATGCAATAGTACCCTATTATAAATGGATGAATGGTGCCTCATTGGAGTTGTATCGCAGTGATTACGGTTGTTGTAATACGCTATTGGCGGAATGGAACGATCCATTGGGCTCATACGTTGAAGCGCTTCCTTTCAGTCCACAGTTACTTTATATTCATCCGCAGGCAGAAACTGTTAAGCATCGTTCACTTTCCGGTTCTGCTTTCATCGATTTTCCGGTTGATAAGACAGTGATATATCCTGAGTATCGGCGGAATACATACGAACTCGGTAAAATACAGGCCTCTATTGATTCAGTCCGTAATGACAAGGATGTAGTCATAACTTCCGTATGGCTCAAAGGTTACGCTTCTCCCGAAAGTCCATATTCTCATAATCGGGATCTGGCGATAGGTCGTACAGCTGCATTAAAGAATCATATCAAGCAACTATATCATTTTAATGACAGTGTGATTGTTACAGAGTATGAACCGGAAGATTGGAAAGGATTGCGTCAATATGTCGAAAAATCCAATCTTGTGCATCGTTCGGAGATACTGGGCATGATTGACAGTAGTTTAGACCCTGACGCGAAAGAAGCAAAAATTAAACGGACTTATCCTGAAGAATATCGTTTTCTATTGCAGAATTGTTATCCTGCATTGCGTCACACAGATTATCGTATTGACTATACTATTCGTAGTTTTAGTGACGTAGAAGAGATAAAACGTATCATGCAGACACAGCCTCAAAAACTCAGTCTCAATGAGTTTTATCTTGTGGCTCAGACTTACGAGCCGGGGAGCGTTGAGTTCAATGATGTGTTTGAAACAGCTGTAAGGATGTATCCTAACGATGAGATAGCCAATCTGAATGCGGCAAACTCAGCAATGCAGCGTAAAGACGTTGAAAATGCAAAGCGTTATCTCCAGAAAGGGGGAGATTCACCCGAGGCACTATATGCTCGTGGAGTTTATGCTTTTCTTGTTGAAGATTACACCGTTGCACGCAAGCAGTTGAATGAAGCGAAGAACAAAGGAGTGCAACAGGCTGAAATCATTTTGCTTGAGATAGATAAAATAGATAAATAATTTATTAATCCATTAATATATACTTATATGAAGTTATCAAATTTATTTTGGAACTTGTTAGGAATAATGGTTCTTAGTGCTTGTTCCAACAGTGACATGACTGAGAATGCTCCCTCTGAAACTAATGTTGACGCTCGTTTTATGTCTGTCGATATTACGAATACTACTGGCTTTAGGACGCGAGCGGCAGGTGATCAGTCCGGAGATCTTTATGAAGAAGGGGAAAGTGTTGAAAATGATGTAGAATCGGTTCGTTTTTATTTTTTCAAGGAGAATGGTAGTCCTTGTTCAGTTAAAAGCGACGGTACGAATTACTATGACTGTAAAAAGGACGAAACTGAGTCTGCCGGACAGGATATGCCTAATATTGAGAAAAAGTTGAATGCGGTAATTGTTATCAATACCAGGGAGGGCGACAACTTAGACCAACTTAAATCTATGGTCGCTGTGATTAATCATGAGAAAATTGCACTGGGTACGGCTAGCATGGACCTTGCTACACTTCGAGGAAAGTTTGGTTCATATAGTTATATAAAGGACTCAAAGTTCTTGATGACAAGTTCTGTGTTTGGTTCGGATAATTTCTGTTGTGAAGTGAACATACCGGCGAGTGCTCTCAAAAAGACTGAAGATGAAGCAAAAGAATCTCCGGTAAATGTGTATGTAGAGCGTGTTTTAGCTAAAGTACGGTTATATACCGATTGGAAGGATATGACTCTTAAAAATGATGTAACCTATGGCGATAATGATAAAAAATATACTGCCGTGAAATTAAAAAAGAGTAAGGACGGTTCCGAATTTATTCAAGTTGACGGTAAAGATGTATATGTAATCTTCACAGGTTGGGAAGTGACATCTACTGCTTCTCAGTCATACCTCTTTAAGAAAGTTAATTCCGCTTGGGCGTTCACACCGGTTTGGAGTTGGAATCATCCTGAATATCATCGTTCATATTGGGCAATGAATCCTGACGGTCTCACATTTGATTATTTACCGTATGATCAGATTGCAGGTAAAGTAGGTACTCAAGGCGCAAGCGACAACAGCTCTAAATCATATAATGGTACAAACTTATATTGTCAGGAAAATGCTGCAGATAAGTATGAGACCGGTAAGAAGAGTTCCTATAATCCGGCGACGGAGGTAAGTAACCGTACCCAAGCAATTATTGCTGCCGTATTAGTGACTATTGATGATAGTAACGTTGCTCATCCCATTGATCTGGCTAAGTGGGGTGGTACGGACTACACAAAAGATAATGCGATGACAGCAATGTTGAGTGTTGTGCAGGATCAGATTTATACTAAAACAATAGAGGGTGCAGGAACAGCAGATGCTAAAGAAATCTATACTCCGATTACCAAAGACAAAGTAGAGCTCGTTTCCGGCATAAAGTCAGGCAATGCCGATAACGAGTCAGAAAATAGTGGCAGATATTTAAGCTACCTTCAATTGAAGAAAGGCGTAACCGATACTTTTTATAAAGCCGATCATACAGCATACGCCAATCTTGACGATGTAAATGATGTTCTGGCAAATATGCCCGGAGCAAGGGTTTGGTCGAGTGGACAAGCTTACTATTATACTGACATCAAGCATCTGAACGATTTCCTGGGAGTGGATGACACCGACGGTAAATATGGAATTGTGCGTAATCATATTTATGACATTGCCATTAATTCGGTATCCGGTCTTGGAACGCCGGTTCTTGATCCGGAAGAAGTGATTGTTCCGCAGAAGCCTACTAATGACGAAACATATCTGGGTGCACGTATTAATATCCTTTCATGGCGAGTAGTAAAACAGAACATCGACCTTGAATGGTGACAACCTGTAATGAGGTATTGTAAACTATATACTATTACAACAATAATTATGTAGAATGGACAAACCGTCTTATATCAGAAATTTTGGGATGAAAGCATGGGTAATCCTTGTAGAATTACTTTTGTTGGTGTCGTGTGACAATGCTATTTATGACGATGAAGGCGATTGTTCAGTGACCTATCATCTGAAATTTCGTTATGACATGAACATGAAGTTTGCCGACGCTTTCACCCATGAGGTGAAGTCGGTCAGACTTTATGCCTTTAACTCTAATGGCGAGTTGGTGTGGCAAGCTGACGAACAGGGTGAAATCCTTGCATCCGGTGATTACACCATGAAACTGGAGCTTGCTCCCGGTGATTATCACCTTATGGCATGGTGTGGTCTTGATAATGGTGAGTCATTTACAGTGACCGATGCCTCGCACAATTGCCGGATGACAGACTTGCACTGTAAATTGAACCGTTATCTAGACAAAGCGACTGGTGTTTCCTATTCCAATAAGGACCTGCATCCTTTGTTTCATGGTTCTCTTGACGTAAGTTTGCCTGCCAATGACGACGGAGGTGATTATACATACGTCATGCCACTAACGAAAGATACGAATGTGTTCCGTGTAGTGCTTCAGCACCTTTCGGGACAAGATATAAATGTTGACGACTTTACTTTTTCTATTGAAGACCGTAATGGTTGGATAGCGCATGACAATACACTGAAAGAAGACGAGCCGATCGTTTATCGTACGTGGTCTACTTATTCGGGTGAAGCTGGTGTGGACATTGCGACAGGAAAAGAAAGTCGTGTAACAACAATTGTCAAAGTTGCCGTGGCGGAACTTACGGTAAGCAGACTTGTCTTGCGGGACTGGAGTCTGTATTCGCGTCCGATGTTGATTATTCGTACCACTGAAGGGAAACTGGTAGCTTCTATTCCTATTATCGATTATGCCCTTCTGGTGAAAGGTAATTACAATAGAAAAATGAGCGACCAGGAATACCTCGACCGACAGGATGAATACAATATGACATTCTTCCTCGACGAGCAAAATCAATGGATAAATAGCGTGATACTAATCAACTCATGGAGGGTGGTACTCTCTAACGTAGATGTAGATTGAGTAACATCTTTTGAAAAAAGAAGAAAAAGGAATGAAAGAAATACTACGACATATTGTATGGATGACAATACTTGTCAGCTGGGCTTTATTGTCGGCATCTTGTAGGGGAGGGGAGGTAAGTTATACGGACGAGGTACAGCCGGACGACGATACTGCCATACTCGTTCTGCGTACCGGTCTTCTTGATCAAACGCGTGTATCCGATAGGGTGAATGATGCAGTAGATAATCCTGTCGAATATATGTATACACTACGTATTGTTATTCTTCATGAAAACGGTACTGTGGAACACAATATGTATATTGATTTCGGTGAGATTCCCCAAACGGAGTGTTACAGGATTTTCAAAGTGACACGGAATGAAACAAAGAAAATCTATCTGATAGCTAATGAAGAGAACGCATCTACTGATCTTCACGAACAATTGGAGACATTGACGACTGGTAACACTACTTTCGCAAGCATTGTTGACAATTTCGTTTTCATTCCCGATTATAAGAATCCTATACCAATGAGTTCGGTATATGACGTTCCGGTTAAAGCAGAGAATCTGGTAGAACGTGAATTCTATTTGGTACGTGCTGCAACGAAGTTCGCTTTTCGTTTCACGAACAAGCGTAAGAGTAAAGTCAGTATAGATGCTATTCATACTTCTGATATTGCCGGGGCTACTTATCTGATTCCTCATAAACGGGAACCGTTGTTCATGTCTTTTGACGATGAATCGCTTTATTGGATAAACTGGCTGAAGAAAGTAGCGGATGAATCTCAACAATCACCGGATGATGTGGAACTGGCAGATAAGAGAGGCTGGATACAAGCTTACGATATCCCTTCGGAAACTTCTCATCAGGAAGTCACAGTTAACGGACCATTAGAAGTGCCGAGTATGACGGGTGACCAACCCGGTAAAGCGGTCTTTCCGGTATTTTACCTTCCGGAAAGTAAAAAACTGAAAGCCGGATCGGCTACATACGGTGAACAAGAATACACCTTGAAGCTCGACATGTCCGAGAATGGCAAAGAACTGTCGTTTACCAAGACCTTTCCAAATCTAAAGGCTCTATTTCGTAACACACATGTACTGGTTGATATCACCTTTACGGAAAAAGACGAAGTAAAAGTGCAAGTAGTACCCTATGCGGAAGTGATTCTTGAGCCGGAGTTCGGACTCAAACCTGAAACTAAGAATTGATATTGTATGAGAAAGAAAGATATTATATTTTGTATTATTTTGCTTATGTTGCAGTTCATACCGACAGCTTGCCGGGATGATTACTTTATGAATGAAGAGATAGGCGAAGGCAATGCCACCCTTTCGGTAACCCTGTGTTTCGATCAGGAGGATGCAGCACTGGGGACTACCCGTGCCGAAGGAGGTGATGAAGGCAATGCCATTCAGAATATAAATTCACTCTGCATGTTGTTTTATGATACGACAGGAAAATTAGTTCATAATTATATAGTTAAAGGTGAGGGCCTTGTCATTGATCCCGATGTAAGTGGTTGGAGTTATAATCTGGAAGATAACCGGATAGATGAAGACAAAGACGAACAGGGTAACCAGTTCGAGGATAGTAAGACCGGTACGGCAATGTTCAAGCTCCGTCCGATAAAGCGGGGTAAGTATTATATCTATGCTGTTGCCAATATGGGAGATCTAACGCAGTATAAGGATAAAATTACTACCCGTGAAGGATTGAAAGCAATCTCCCTTCAGTGGGATCCTGATGATATTTCCCAAAATAGCGAGATGTTCGGTGTGTTCAGTCTCACTCCCGACCGTAATGCTCCGGATGATCTTGTTACCATTAATTCCCCGGGCGTACAACTTCATAGTTGGTTGCGTCGCGCCGCGTCCAAGGTGACTGTGGCATTTGACGGTTCCGGGCTTTATGCCAATGTGCAGATTTATATCGAAAACGTTATTCTGAAAGATATTCCCAAAACCTGTTCGTTGGGTAATCCGAATACTCCGGGATTAGTTTCAGAAGATGTTCCTGATCCGGATTCTTATAAGGATCCCGATTGGAAACCTGAGATGCATGCTCGTTCGGAACGCTATACTGCATCCAATGGTTTATATTCGGAAGGAAAGTCGATCAAAATCCAGAAATTGCCTGAAGATCTTTCCGTTCTTACGCCCGAAAACTATATACATATCTGCAATGATTTGCATCGCTATATGGGTAAGGGAGAAGAAGGAGATGAACAAGATATTATAACGAACACCCATGCCCATAAGGCACAATCGCTTTTCTTCTACGAGAATATGCAAGGAAAAGGTAAGTCTAAGAAGCAGTCGCAGAATGGCGTAGATATCGACTATCCCGACCCTGATGAGCAAAAAGAAGGCTCCGGTTGGAAAGACGAGAAACCTTATGGTACCTATGTTGAGGTGACAGGATACTACCGTTGCACGGCGGCAAACGAACATGTGGGAGCGGGACCTATCAAGTTCCGTTTTATGTTGGGGCAAGACGTTACTACCGACTATAATGCAACGCGTAATACCCATTATAAGTTGACTCTTAAATTCAAAGGTTACGGAAACGATGCCGACTGGCATATCGAGTATGAAGAACCGTCCGATATCTATGTGAGCACCCCTCAATATATCTCTTACCTTTATAATAAATCAATGAATGTGACCCTGAAAGTAGTGGGTGAAATAAAGCCCAATTCTACTTTGGATGCAAAAATCCTAGGTAAGGATGAAGATACCGGGTTTACAGGTTGGAGACCATGGGGAAATGGAACAAGTGCATTTCCGACAGTTCCTAGTGACTTTTATTATTCAGGTTGGATTTATAACGACGGTCCATGGAATAGCTTTTTGTCATTGAGAAAGACCTCCCTTGTGAAGATTGTAGTTCCCGGATACGAAGACAAGCCCTCATGGCAAACCCCTATTAATACGAAATACAACGAGACCTATTATAATGAAAAAAATAAAGGAAACAGAAGTTATAAGATTAGCAATATTGGCGCCGATGATTTGGCAGACGGTGAATATTCGGTAAAAAGTAATGGAAAGGAGCATATTTTTACTATTCCGTTATATACCCGCGCCAAAGAGCTTGTGACAAAAACAGGCTTTACAGGAAATAATCCATATTCGGCCTACCCCCGAAAAGAGAGAATCAAGTTTACCATACAGGTGAAAGACGATGTCACAGGTACCTATGTTCCCAAGACGGCTTATTTGGACATGATACAAGTACGTCGTATTGAGAATCCGAAAGGGGTATGGCGTAGTGCGGGTAAGAGTGATAATTTTCATGTGACCCTCATGCGTTTGCCCTATGACAATGCCGAAGATTTTAAGCCGTTCAATTCAGAAGGAGCATGGAGGGCTACTATTATTGACGGAGGAGACGACTTCATCACATTACGTTCTACTGTCGAAGGAAGCGGAAGTGATAATGTACAACAGACAGGTGTGAAAAGTATAGAAGGAGCGGGGGAGCATCCTATAGATTTCTGGATTGATTTTAAGGGTACGATTCCGGAAGGAGCCACTCCTCGTTGTGCTATTGTACGTGTACGTTATCACAATTATACCTGTGAACACGATATCTTTGTACGTCAAGGTTATGCTCCTATCACCATTAACGGAAATGCGGAAAGTAATAACAATCCTGCGTGGACATCATATAATGTTTATCGTTTTGATGCAAATAATGCTCCGGTTTATACAAAGTCACCCTTGGAAGAAGGGTCATTGTTCCGTCGCGGAAACCGTACAGCTATTCTCGCTTCCAATAATGACAGATCCGGCTTTACGTTTGGTGTAGAGCCGACAGGTAGTTTCAATGTTCTTGAATTTGGATCGGCTACAACCTCTCAAAAGACTTGGTCGCAGTTGGCACCTTCAACAGACGATGTAACGAATCGTTTTAAAGAATGGTCCATTGCGGGAGATCATGAACGTATTGCTACAATCGAGGATTTTTACACCTTAGAATCTACCTCGATTCATAGTAACATTAATAAAGCCTATGGTGTTCTTTATGGAGACGGTGCAACCGAGACACAGAAATCGGTGAAGGAAGCATTTGGATATGATCATAATGAAGATCCGACCAATTCAAAAAAAGGTATGCGCGGATGTTTCGTTTTCAATGTAAATAATAGTCGTAACATATTTTTCCCTATTGGTAAATCCGGTTATGGACGTCGTAAAGGGATGACAAGTAACGGAGAGAAAGTAGGTACACTGCGTTATGCCCAACGTACCGATTACTATAATAACGACGGTACCGGGAATATTCAGTATGTTCCGCTGTTCTATGACCTGTTTGAACGTCCGGGAGCCATATATCAATGCCGAAACCGTCTGGAAAGTACCAATAATGAGGTGAAAAATTCGAGTGCATTTGATATAAACTATTTCACAATGGGCTTCGAAGGTTTTGAGAATGGTGCGTCAAATAATAATAATGGCAGTGACAGTGATGCATGCTTCATACGGACGGTGAAGTATTAGAGAATTACCCCATGACATATTCTAACTACAGATTTTGGCTGGTAAGTAAAAAAGAAAGCATTTTTTTCTTGTTTCTTATTTATTATTTTGCCTATCTTTGCAGCAGGAATTATTTCATTGCCTAAGCAGCAATGGAAAAAGTGGGGTAAAAAAATATGATCATTAGCAAAAATGACGATCGAAATGTTCTGCCAACAGATGTGATTGGCAGAAGCGTAGCGCACTCTAAACGCTGGTTAGTCGCCATTGTGCGTATCCATCATGAGAAAAAGACAAGTGAGCGCCTCACTAAAATGGGCGTTGAAAATTTCCTTCCTATCCAACAAGAAGTTCATAACTGGAGTGACCGTCGCAAGGTTGTCGACAGAGTCATCCTTCCAATGATGATCTTCGTCCACGTTGATCCACAAGAACAAAAAGAAGTTCTGACCTTATCCGCTATCAGCCGCTATATGGTACTACGTGGGGAGAGTACTCCGGCTGTAATTCCCGACCAACAAATGTTACGATTCAAATTTATGCTCGACTATTCGGACGAAACGATTTGTATGAGCACATCGCCATTAGCGCCGGGAGAAAAAATACGTGTAATAAAGGGGCCATTGGCAGGACTGGAAGGGGAACTGGTAGATATGAATGGGAAATCAAAAGTCGCCGTCCGACTGACAATGTTGGGATGTGCGTGTGTAGATATACCGGCAGGATGTGTGGAGCCGGTTTAGTACTTTCGATTGAATTTAAAAATTCAGATTAATCAATGAAAATGCAAAAACTAATGGGTGCGCTCATCCTCATATTGATGTTGGGCGCTACACCTGTGACTGCTCAAAATATGAGCGACTCTCAAGTATTGGAATATGTCAAAGAGGGGATTAGACAAGGGAAAGAGCAAAAACAGTTAGCCTCCGAGTTAGCCCGCAAGGGTGTAACCAAGGAGCAGGCCCTGCGTGTGAAGCAGCTCTATGAGCAGCAGAACAACGTGAACGCTTCCAACGCCACAGGTACGGATATCAACGAATCCCGCCTTCGTGAAGAGATGAAGGAGAACACCTCGGATATGTTGGAGGACCACCCTAGTACCCAGGACCTCGCACGCGGTAATCAGGTCTTCGGACGTAACATCTTCAACACCCGTAATCTGACCTTCGAACCCAGTGTCAATATCGCCACCCCCTTGAATTACCGCCTTGGCCCCGGTGACGAAGTGATAATCGATATCTGGGGGGCGAGCCAGAATACTATCCGCCAGCAGATCTCTCCCGACGGCACTATCAATATCCAGAAGATAGGCCCCGTCAATCTGAACGGACTTACGATCGCTGAAGCGAACGACTATCTCAAAAAAACATTAAACAAGATCTATAACGGTCTTAATAATACGAACGACCCGACCTCTGACATCCGTCTGACACTCGGCAGCATCCGTACTATCCAGATCAATGTCATGGGTGAAGTGGTCCAGCCGGGCACCTACTCCCTTTCCTCCTTTGCTACTGTCTTTCACGCGCTTTACCGTGCGGGAGGTGTGAGTGACATCGGCAGCCTGCGCAATGTCCAACTGGTCCGTAACGGCAGGAACATCGCTACAATCGACGTCTACCAGTTTATCATGAAAGGTAACATTCAGGACGATATCCGTCTTCAGGAAGGCGACGTTGTGATAGTTCCCGCTTATGAGGTACTGGTCAAGATCGACGGCAAGGTGAAACGTCCGATGCGTTTTGAGATGAAGAAGGACGAGAACCTTTCCACACTTATCAGCTATGCCGGCGGCTTTGAAGCCGACGCCTACACCCGTTCTTTGCGTGTGGTCCGCCAGAACGGTCAGGAATATGAAGTCAACACGGTCAAGGACATGGATTACAGTGTCTATAAGATGCGCAACGGCGATGTTGTGACGGCCGAAGCTATCCTTAACCGCTTCATTAACAAGCTTGAAATCCGCGGTGCGGTCTACCGTCCCGGTATCTACGAACTGAACGGCAGGCTGAATACCGTCCGCGAACTGGTCAACGAATCCCAGGGCCTTACCGGTGATGCGTTCCTGAACCGTGCTGTCCTTTACCGTCAGCGTGAGGACCTGACTTCCGAAGTAATCCCTCTGGATATCAAGTCTATCATGGAGGGTACTTCCCCCAATCTCCCCCTGATGAAGAATGACATTCTTTATATTCCCAGCATTCATGATCTGGAGGACAGGGGTAATGTGGTCATCCACGGTGAAGTGGCTCAGCCTGACTCGTATCCTTATGCGGATAACATGACCCTTGAAGACCTGATCATCCAGGCAGGCGGCCTGCGTGAAGCCGCTTCCGTAGTCCGTGTTGATGTATCCCGCAGAATAAAGAACCCGTATAGTACAGTTGATAATGATACTATCGGTCAGATGTATACGTTTGCCTTAAAGGACGGTTTTGTAGTTGACGGTCGTCCCGGCTTTGTCCTTCAGCCCTACGATGAGGTTTATGTTCGTCGCAGCCCCGGTTATCAACCTCAACAGAATGTTTCAGTCGAAGGAGAAATACTTTTCGGCGGTTCCTATGCGATGACCAGCAGGGAGGAACGTCTTTCAGACTTGATCAACAAAGCCGGCGGAGCCACCAACTACGCTTATCTTCGTGGTGCGAAGCTTACCCGCGTAGCCAATGCGAGTGAGAAGAAACGTATGGGTGATGTAATCCGTTTGATGAGCCGTCAGTTGGGTGAGGCTATGCTTGATTCCCTGGGTGTCCGTGTGGAGGATACGTTTACGGTCGGTATCGATTTGGAGAAGGCGTTGGCCAATCCCGGAAGTACGGCAGATATTGTGTTGCGTGAGGGTGATGTAGTCTCCATTCCGAAGAATAATAATACGGTAACAATCAATGGTGCCGTCATGGTTCCTAATACTGTTTCTTATATGAAAGGCAAGGATGTCGACTACTACATCAATCAGGCGGGAGGTTATTCAGAGAATGCGAAGAAGAGTAAGAAGTTCATTGTTTATATGAATGGTCAGGTGACTAAGGTGAAGGGTAGTGGCAAGAAACAGGTTGAACCCGGTTGTGAGATTATAATTCCCAGTAAGGCGAAGAAGCGGACGAATATTGGCAATATATTGGGTTATGCCACCTCTTTTAGTTCATTGGGAATGATGATTGCTTCTATTGC
>ERZ825324.2980-NODE-2980-length-16558-cov-8.294250_pt1 | contig 16558 bp, 11 predicted proteins | sample MGYA00519859_ERZ825324 | MGnify/ENA primary metagenome ERZ825324 (study PRJEB31778, sample SAMEA3449198) | human gut metagenome | biome: human gut; feature: human-associated habitat; material: faeces | place: United Kingdom | collected 2010/2012 ... | reverse complement strand
GACGCAATTCATCTCCCACCTTAGAGGTCGGAGTCTTCTTGCTGAAAGAGGATAACGGACGCAATTCATCTCCCACCTTAGAGGTCGGAGTCTTCTTGCTGAAAGAGGATAACGGACGCAATTCATCTCCCACCTTAGAGGTCGGAGTCTTCTTGCTGAAAGAGGATAAAAGTCCGTTTTCTGCTGACTTTTCTTCTTATTATTAGTCAAGCGGATATTCGCAATCCGTTTCGCTACTTGCTCATAACCGAATAACTGCTTCGCAGCTTATCAGGAGTGACTTGTACCACTCCTGATACAAACAAGTCCCAACCCACTGTTTATTGCTCCACGCAATGGAAGCAGGGGACTTGCTTGATTCGATTAAATCACTTTCGTCGTCCACTCCGAGCAGTCCCATACGCTGGTTGCCAGGCCATCATAAAATTCCGGCTCATGGCAGACCATAAGAACAGTTCCTTTGTACTCTTTCAGTGCGTTTTTCAGCTCCTCTTTCGCGTCCACGTCAAGATGGTTCGTCGGCTCGTCGAGGACAAGGAGGTTAGTTTCGCGGTTGATGAGTTTGCAGAGGCGCACTTTTGCCTGCTCGCCGCCGGAAAGGACACGCACCAGGCTTTCAATGTGCTGTGTGGTAAGACCGCATTTGGCGAGCGCTGCGCGGACTTCATACTGGGTATAGGATGGAAATTCTTCCCAGATTTCCTGGATACAGCTGTTGGTGTTGCCTTTTGGCATTTCCTGCTCGAAATATCCGATTTCTAGATAATCGCCAAGCTCCACGTCTCCGCCAAGGGACGGGATCAAACCGAGGATACTCTTTAAGAGTGTTGTTTTTCCGATTCCGTTGGCACCGGTGAGCACGATCTTTTCGCCACGCTCGATCGCAAAGGTCAGCGGTCTGGAGAGCGGTTCTTCATAGCCGATCACAAGTTCTTTTGCAGTCACAACGAAGCGGCCCGAAGTGCGCGCAGTGCGGAAATGAAATTCCGGCTTTGGTTTTTCTTTCGCAAGCTCGATCACATCCATCTTATCCAGCTTCTTCTGCCGTGACATAGCCATATTTCTGGTTGCCACACGGGCTTTATTTCGTGCCACGAAATCCTTCAGTTCACTGATCTCCTGCTGCTGGCGGTTATAGGCAGCTTCCTTCTGCGCTTTTTTGACTGCATAAACCTCCTGGAAGTGATCATAATTACCAACATAACGATTCAGTTCTTTGTTTTCCATATGATAGATCAGATTGACAACACTGTTCAGGAATGGGATATCGTGAGAGATCAGAATGAAAGCATTTTCATACTCTTCAAGGTATCGTTTCAGCCAGGTGATATGTTCCACATCCAGGTAGTTGGTCGGCTCATCCAAAAGAAGGATGTCCGGTTTTTCCAAAAGTAATTTTGCCAGAAGTACCTTCGTTCTCTGTCCGCCGGAAAGTTCGGTGACATCGCGTTCGAGACCGATCTCTTCAAGACCAAGTGCGCGGCCAATCTCTTCGATTCTCGAATCCAGGATGTAGAAATCATGTGCATCCATCATTTCCTGGATCACGCCAAGTTCCTCCATCATCTGATTCAGCTCGTCCTCGGAGGCATCGCCCATGGAATCGCAGATCGTGTTCATCCGCTCTTCCATCTCGTACAACCAGGAAAAAGCACTTTTTAACACATCACGGATCGTCATACCTTTTTCCAGAACGGTATGCTGGTCCAGATAGCCGACACGGACATTTTTTGCCCACTCAACCTTTCCCTCATCCGGCATCAGCTTTCCGGTGATGATGTTCATAAAGGTTGATTTTCCCTCGCCATTTGCGCCTACCAGACCGATGTGTTCCCCCTTTAACAGGCGGAACGATACATCTTCAAAAATCGCGCGGTCGCCGAAGCCGTGGGACAGATGTTCTACATTTAAAATACTCATGCAGTAAGTCTCCTTTTTCTGTTCTATTGAAATCTCCTGATGATTTACTTTTTCCTATCACAATCTGAATCATTATATAGGAAATTTCACCCTTTTGGCAAGCTTTTTCTATCTTATTTACAGGCTTTTATGCCATGCATAGAAGACGCAGCTTTCTGCCGCAAAAAAGAAGAATCCCGTTGAGGAGTTCCGTCACCGTCTCCTCTGTCAGAATTCTTCTCTGTCCTTATGTTCTTACTCCGAAATCAAAGATGATGGGAAGTTTTAAGAACACTTTTTCTTTTGTCCATACACCCACTCCGCATACATTTCTTTTACGGATGGATACACATACTCCACAAGATACTGCGAGTTCTGCATTTCTTCACGCGTAGATTCACCGGAAAGCACAAGGGCTGCAGAAACGCCCGCCATGTTGGCGCACGCAATGTCCGTATAGAGACGATCTCCCACAAGAACAGCCTCATCGCGCGTTCTGCCTGTCATATCAAGTGCCATCTCAACCATCCGTATGCCTGGTTTTCCGATATAAGTCGGCATACGATGGATCGCATGGCCGATCATCTCGCAGATGGAACCACAATCCGGCACGTAGCCGAATTCAATCGGACAAACATAGTCCGGGTTCGTTGCAGCGTAATCGAGCTCCGGGCGCTCTGTCAACAGCCGACAGATATCCGTCAGTTTTTGATATGTCAGTTCATTGTCATAGCTTGCAAGCACACACGCAATTCCTTCTTTTTCCGGATCGCGGGTGGTACACACACCGAAGCTCTCCAATTCCCGGATCAGAGAGTCCGTTCCCAGCACATAGACGGGACGGGATCCATATTTCTGTTTCAGGTAATGAGCTGTCGCAACGGATGCTGTCAGAAAGTTCCCGCTTGTTGTCGGAATGCCCAGCTTTGCAAATTTTTTCCGGTAATCTGCTACGCTCATCGTCGTATTATTTGTGATAAACACATAATCTCCACCGTACTCGGACAGTCCGTTTAAAAACCGGTCTGCTCCCGGAATCAGACGGTTCCCCACGCAGATGGTTCCGTCGATATCCAAAAGGAACAGCTTTTTTTCTCCAATTGGTATCACTTCGCGTTGCGGCAGGAAACGGCCACATCCGGATAATTGGTGATGACTGCGTCAACACCGGCATCCATCAGGCGTTCGATCTCCGCCTTATCATTGACTGTCCACACATGCACCGCAAGATCGCTTTCCACATACTGCTGAAGAAAATCTGCCATCTGCACATGAAAGGTTGCCGGATGAAGAGCTCCTGTTCCGATTTTTTTCGCGTAATTCACGACATCGTAAATAACATCTGCGTAGAGGATGCCAGTGCTGGCTTTCGGATCCAGTTCCAGAATTTTTGCAATGCTGTAATGGTTAAAGGAAGAATAAATCACGCGATCTTCCATCTCCATCTCTTTTGTCAGCTCGAGTACCTTTTTTTCCAGGTCTTTATACCAGAAAATACCGGTTTTCAGCTCGACATTAATCGTCATTCCCGTTGGTTTTAATGCTTCATATACTTCGCGAAGCGTCGGAATTTTTACATCCTGATACTCCGGATGTGTCTTATTAAAGTTCAGGGTCTTTAATTCCGCAAGCGTATAATCTTTGACAAATCCGCTTCCGTCACTGACCCGGTCGATTTCTTCATCGTGGACAACAACCATCTCGCCATCTTTCGTCAGCTGTACATCCAGCTCCACACCGTCAGCTCCCTGCTCTGCCGCAAGAAGAAACGCTTCCAGTGTATTTTCCGGTGCATATGCGCTGGCTCCTCTGTGTGCCCATACTTTTGTTTTCATCTCGTATCTGTCCTCCATTTTCCGTTCCCATTTCCAAGCCTGCACTCTTTTCTATCTTTTGTCCCGGCTGCAGCTTTTTTCTTTTATCGTAAACCCTGAAAATAAGTCAAGCGGATATTCGCAATCCGCTTTGCTACTTGCTCATAACCGAATAACTGCTCCGCAGTTTATCAGAAGGAGCTTGCACTCCTCCTGATACAAGCAAGTCCCCACCCACTGCTTATTGCTTCACGCAATGGAAGCAGGGGACTTACTTGATTCGGTTAAAAAAAGCGGTACTGACTCTTTTGCATTATTTGGAGGCTTACTATAAATCCGGAAACGCGCCGGATTTTTGTCTCCGACGCATTTCCAGTCATATCTGAAAAATCATTGCCGTAACTCGGATCTTCCCCTTCCTAAAAACCGTTCAAACACGCTTTGGGAACTCGTTTTTCTTCACTATAGGACGAAATCTTATTTTTGTAAAGCCCATCTCTTATTCATTTACCAGATTATAGTCCTCGATGGAGCTGTTGATCTGGGAAGCCATTGATTCTACTGCTTTCTCCGGAGTCTCGTTTCCGTTGATCATATTCTCGATTTCTGTTTCCACAATCTGTCTTGCCTCCGGGAATACAGAGAGAAGTGCGCCGGCGTACTGCGGCTTGGAATCGTGCAGCTGGTCGATTGCGGTCTGGAACTGCGGATACTGTGCTACATTATCTTTAAAGGTCTGCTCCTCATCAGCAGCTGTTGTTACCGGGAAGTAACCCGTCTCGGCATTCCAGTATGCCTGAGATTCCGGGGAAATCAGGAATTTGATAAATTTCCAGGTAGCTGCTGCTTTTGCATCATCGTTGTTGTTCAATGCCCAGAGAGATGCTCCTCCGATGGAAACACCGCCCTCATCGCCGTCCTTGATTGTCGGGAAATATGCGGTTCCAACTTCGAAGCTTCCGTTGACATCCTGTAAAATCTGTTTCAGGGATGCGGTAGAGCCAAGGGTGATCGCTGCTTTTCCAGAAGTAAAGTCTGTTGTTGCGGTATCACTTCCGGCACGGCCTACGTTTGGTGCAACGTCGGCATCATTCAGGGCTTTCCACTCACTTAAGATATTGAGTGCTCCGCCGTTGGAATCAAATTCAACCGCAGTAGCAGCTGCATCACGGCCGTTTCCATTATCCGCATAGGAAAGTCCCTGTTTACAGAGCCACTGTTCGAAATACCATCCATAGATGGAGAGTGCCAGCGGTTCACCGGCTCCACCCTTTGTTTTCAGATCATCACCGATAGCGAGAATTCCTTCCAGGCTTGTCGGAACCTCGGTGATCCCTGCTTTTTCAAACATATCTTTGTTGTAATACAGAATCGGTGTGGACGAATTGAATGGCATGGAATACAGCTCATTGTTTACCGTATAATAAGCAGCGATATTCGGCTCGATCTGGGAAATGTCATAGCCATCTGCATCAATCAGCTCCTGCATCGGGATGACCCAGCCGGAATCAATCATAAAACGGGTTCCGATATCATAAATCTGTACCAGGTCTGCCCCCATATTTCCGATCTGTGCACTTTTCAGTTTGTTAATCGTATCATCATATTCTCCCTGGTAAACCGCCTCAACGGTAATGCCATCGGTATTTTCTTCATTGAATTTATTGACAAGATAATCCATTGCCTCGCCATTGACACCGCCCATGGAATGCCAGAAGGTAATCGTGGTTCCCTTCGTATCCTGGTTTAAATCCGGTGCTTCTTCGCCATCTGCCGTACTTCCTGCCTCTGCGCTGGCTGTGGTTTCATCCGTTGTTGCACTCTGTGCCTCACTCGTTGTTTTTCCGCCTCCACATCCGGTAAGCGCCATAGCTGCCATAGAAGCCGCAAGAATCGATGCAATCACTTTTTTCTTCATTTTTTTCTCCTCGTTTTTCATACAGTTTTCTATTCTTTTTTCTGTCACAGGAATCAGCCCTTGACTGCTCCTGAAAACATTCCTTTTATTAAGGCCTTCTGGCCTACGATAAAGATGGAAATGGATGGAATGATAATCATTACCACACCCGCCAGCATCAGGGTAATCGACTGTGCATCGACGCTGTTCAGCATACTGATACCAATCTGTACGGTACGCTTGCTGTCCGAACCTGTAACCAGCAGCGGCCACATGTACATATTCCATGCATTGATAAAGGTATAAACCGCCATTGCTCCCATTGCTGACTTTGTCAGCGGCATCAGGATTTTTACGATAAACCGCAGATTACCGCAGCCGTCCAGCTTCGCCGATTCATAAAGTGAAACCGGAAAGGTCATGTAGAACTGGCGGAACAGGAAAATTCCCATTGCAGAGGTAAGAGAAGGCAGGATCAGAACAATATAGGTATCGAGCAGTCCGAGACTTCCTACTGTCAGATAATTGGAAATAATGGTTGCCTCACCCGGCACCATCATGGTCGCCATGACCAGCATAAACAGAACATTTTTTCCTTTGAAATTCAGGAAAGAGAAGGCAAATGCCGCAAGAGAACACGTTACAATCTGACCCAGCGTAATGCTGCCCGCAACCAAAAATGAGTTCAGTACAAAGCGTATCAGCGGAATTTTATGAAATGCTTCCACAAAATTTTCCAGTGTCGGATGTTTTGGCACGATGTTCATTGCCATTGTGTAAAGCTCGCCGGACGGCATAAACGCTACACTGATGGTATAAAGCAGCGGAAACAGCATAAACAGGCAGACGATCAGGTTCATGGTAACCAACGCTGTTTTCTGAAGCATTTTCTTTCTTTTTGCTTTTGCATTCATTGCCAGATGCAGTGCCTGCAGCTCCTCTGCAGAATAAGTTTTTGGTCCGGCAATCGTAGTTGCTATCGTAGACATCAGTATTTTACTCCTCTCTTTTCCATGTGGAACATAACCAGGGTAAGCGCCATGACAATCAGAAACAAAACAACGGACTGTGCGGCTGCGCTTCCAAACCGGTAATTAAAAAACGCATCACGGTATATCGAATATACAATCAGGTTCGTGGATTCTCCCGGTCCTCCCTGTGTCAGGATTTTCACCTGTCCGAATGACTGGAATGCCTGAATAATGTTAACAACCAGTGTGTAGAACATGATCGGAGAAAGTCCCGGCAGTGTCAGCTTAAAAAATTTCTGTACTGCATTCGCTCCATCTACAGAAGCACGCTCATAAATCGAATCATCAATGTTTCCAAGTCCCGCCGAAAAATACAGGAAATTGATGCCACTGTTCAGCCATGCCGTGAGGACAGCCACACAGATCAGCGCATATTTCGGATCACTGACCCAGTTAATGCTCACATGCAGCAATTTGTTTACGATACCGATCGTGGGATTTAAGATAATCTTGAAAATCATGGCACCTGAGCTCGATGCTACTGCCATTGGGAGTGCATAGGAAGTACTGAATACCCGGATTCCCGGAAAAGCCTTGCTGCAAAGAACTGCTCCCAGAAGGCCAAGCGCCATACTTCCGACTACAACAATCGCCACAAATTCCAGTGTAACCCAGAGACTGTTGTAAAAGGATGGATTCGATAATAAGCTTTTATAGTTGTCCAGTCCCACATACAATTTCGCTTCTCCAAGCTTGTTTGTCTTATACAGACTCAGATAAATGGTTTTAAAAAACGGATAAAACAGAAAGATGCTAAAGATCACCATACTCGGGATCAGATACATATAAACTTCTGCTTTTTTACACTTTTCGATTACTTTTTTCACTTTCTGCTCCTTCTTATGCTGTTGCACGTTCTTCTTTTTCAACCGGCCGAGATAAAATATTTTCTTCTGTAAACGGATCAAAGATCTGTGCTTTTTCCATATCTGCATACAATGTAATGCTTTCCTTTGCAGTAACCGGCACCTCGGAAGGCACTCTTGCTGTAATCAGATTTTTTCCGGTATTCATATGCAGATACGCTTCTGCACCGATCATCTCCCGCAGGTCAACAAATGCCTTCAACTGATTCTCTTCGTAACAGATCCGATGTGCGGAAGCGGTTGTTTCGTCCTGTAAATCCTCCGGTCTCAGACCTAAGATCACCATTTTTCCGAGATAAGCGCGACGAAGCACCATTTCGTTCTCTCCTTTTGCACGAAGGGTAACTCCTCCGTCTGCCTCCAGATAAACCGCTCCGTTTCTTTCCGTCACCATCGTTTCCATAAAATTCATACTCGGAGCTCCGATAAAACCGGCCACAAATTTGTTTGCCGGATGGCGGTAAATCTGCCCCGGTGTATCCGCCTGCTGCACAACACCGTCTTTCATAACAATAATTTTTGTACCAAGCGTCATCGCCTCCGTCTGGTCATGTGTAACATAAATCACCGTCGTTTTCAGTTCCTTATGTAATTTTGCCAGCTCCACCCGCATCTGTGCCCGCAGCTTCGCATCCAGATTCGAAAGCGGCTCATCCATTAAAAATGCTTTCGGCCGTCTCATAATTGCGCTTCCAATCGCAACTCTTTGTTTCTGACCGCCGGAAAGGGCTGCCGGTCTCCGGTCAAGTAAATGCTCAATTCCAAGCATTTTAGCTGCCTCATGTACCTTTTTATCAACTTCATCCTTGGGCTGTTTCCGGATTTTCAGAGAAAACGCCATGTTTTCATATACCGTCATATTCGGATAAAGCGCGTAGTTCTGAAATACCATCGAAAGATCGCGATCCTTTGCTTCTACATAATTACAAAGCTGTCCATCAATCCAGAGCTCCCCGCTCGTAATCTCCTCAAGACCGGCAATCATCCGAAGCGTCGTCGATTTTCCGCAGCCGGAAGGTCCAACAAAAATCACAAACTCCCGATCCGGTATTTCAAGCGAAAAATCCCGAACCGCATAATGTTCCTTATCATAAGATTTACAGACATTCTTCAACACAATATTTGACATTCGTTTTTCTTCCTCCTCGTCTTGTCGAGATTCATTATACCTTTCCTTCCGTAAAGCCCACTACCACCGCTTTGTAAAATACCCGTTAATAAAATAACCGGCTACTTTACAAAAATCTTTTACATTTTCTCTCATCTCCGTCTCCATCCCCTTCTTTTCCAGCCATTTTTCCAGATCACTCTTTGTAAAATCCCCGAAAATCACCCGCAAAACCAATTTTCAAAACGAGTTCTGAATAGCCATTCTTTTTCCCAATACCAGACAGATTATTTTTGACACAAAAAAAACGCCGCAACTCTCAAAGCTGCAGCGCTTTCTCATCATAACATACCATATTCTTCTTTCATGTCAACGCAGTGGGCGCTCCCGCGCCCACATCCGTGTCCGTCCAAACCTATTCCACCGGTTCCGCCGGCACAAACACCCTGCTGTTTTCCTGTTCTTTCGGTTTTTCCGCTCTTTCCGTTGCCTCCCTGCAGAAATACTCCTGTGAATTCACCAGCGTCTTTCCACGCTTATCCGGCTTTGTATACGTTCCGTCTGCCTGTAAAATACTGGCTTTCACATTATCCTTCATCTGGATATCAAGAATATGCATTACTTCTTTCTTGATCTGCTCATCCTCAACCGGGAACACAATCTCCACCCGTTTTTCCAGATTTCGCGGCATCCAGTCCGCGCTTCCCATATAGAGTTCCTCCTCCCCGTCATTTAAGAAGAAGAAAATACGGCTGTGCTCCAGGAAATTCCCGACGATGGAACGCACATGGATATTCTCGCTGATTCCCGGGATTCCGACCTTTAAGCAGCAGATTCCGCGGACGATCAGTTCGATCTCTACGCCTGCCGCCGACGCCTCGTAGAGCGCGGCAATAATGCCCTCATCACACAGGGAATTCATCTTAGCAACGATTCTCGCCGGCTTTCCCTCGCGCGCATGCTTTGTCTCACGTGCAATCAGGCGCATAAAACGGGTGCGCAGCCAGATCGGCGCCAGCACCAGTTCGTTCCAGGAAAGCGGTTCGGAATATCCGGAAAGCATATTAAACACCGCGGTCGCATCCTCCCCGATCGCTTCATTGCAGGTAAAGATTCCGCAGTCCGTGTAGAGCTTTGCCGTGGAATCATTGTAATTGCCGGTTCCAAGATGCACATAGCGCCTGATGCCATCTTCCTCGCGGCGCACGACAAGCGCAATCTTGCTGTGCGTCTTAAGGCCGACCAGACCGTAGATGACATGGCAGCCCGCCTGCTCTAACTTCTTCGCCCACACAATGTTATTTTCCTCGTCAAACCGTGCTTTCAGCTCCACGAGCACCGACACCTGTTTTCCGTTCTCCGCCGCCTGCGCGAGAGATGCGATAATCGGTGAATTGCCGCTGACACGGTAGAGCGTCTGCTTGATGGCAAGAACGTCCGGATCCGACGCCGCCTGCCGGATAAAATCGACCACGGGATCAAACGTCTCATACGGATGATGCAGCAGAATGTCGCCGCCCCGGATTGCCTCAAAGATATCCTCCCCCGGTTCAATCTCCGGCACGCGCTGCGGCTTATACGGTTCGTAGCGCAGGGAATCGCACCCGGAGAGCCCGTACATCTTCATCAGAAATGTCAGGTCAATCGGTCCGGATATCTGAAAAATATCCTCCTCCGCCACTTTCAGTTCATCCTTTAAAAAGCGCAGCAGCTTCTTGTCCACGGAAGCTTCCACTTCCAGGCGGATAACTTCGCCCCACTGTCTCTTTTTTAACTGTTTCTGGATCTCTTTTAAAAGGTCTGCCGCCTCATCCTCATCGATCGGCAGATCCGCGTTACGCATGACGCGGTACGGATGTGCGCAGAGCACATGGTAGTTTAAAAACAGCTTATCAATATTTTTCTCGATAATCTGCTCCAGGAGAATAAAGGTGCGTCCCTCCACCTCCCCGGAATTCTCCGACGTATCTGCCGGGATCGGCACCAGGCGAGGCAGTACCCCAGGCACCTGCACCGTTGCAAATTCCACCGCGTCCTTATGCTTTTCATCCTTCTTGCTGGAAAGCAGCGCCGCGATGTTGAGCGTCTTGTTGCGGATCAGCGGAAACGGGCGGGATGCGTCCACCGCCATCGGCGTCAATACCGGATAGACATCCTCCTCAAAGTAGCGGTCCACGTACACCGCCTGCTCCGCCGTCAGTTCCTCATATTTTTCAATAATGTGTATCCCGTTGGATTCCATCAGTGGAACGAGGGAACGGTTATAGGTATTGTACTGGCTCTCGACCAACTTTCTCGTCGCCGTGTTGATCCGGTCGAGCTGCTCCGACGCCGTCATGCCCGCAATATCCCGCTTACGGTAGCCCGCATGCACCATATCTTTTAACGATGCAACCCGGACCATGAAGAATTCATCCAAATTCGACGACGTGATGCTCACAAATTTGAGCCTCTCTAACAGCGGAATGCTCTTATCCTTCGCCTCGTTGAGCACGCGTGCGTCAAACTTCAGCCAGCTCAACTCTCTGTTCTCGTAATATTCCGGCAAATGGAATTCGTTTTTCTTTTCTTTTTCCATGTATCATCCCTCCACGTCATTACGAATAGACACGTTTTTCCTTCACGACCGGCTTGATGCTGAAAATGCGTTCAAAATAAGCCGTCTTGGAAGCAAACAGCGCCTTCTCCAGTGCAATGTCTTCATCTGTCTCGATCGTAATGATCAGTTCTTTGTCACGAAGCTGTGCTTTTACGTTTTTAAACTTCTGTTTGTGGCTGCGGTCCATCGCATTGGAAACACGCAGAATAGCGGATAACTTTGCGACCGTAAGGAAGCTCTGCTGGTCGAGCCGGTCCGCCACATTCTCATAATCGGCGAGCGGATAGCTGTTGTAGAGCACCGTCCCCGCCACAATCTCGCGCTCCAGATGTGACAGTCCCATAATCTCCGAGGACATAATGATGTCGTATGCGCACTGCGGGGCATTGGCAAAGCTGATATATTTTCCGCAGTCGTGCAAAATCGCCGCGACCTGCAGCAACAGCCGTTCCCTCTTTCCGAGACCGTGTTGTTTTTTCATCGTGTCGAACAGAAGCATCGCCATCTGGCTTAACGCTTCGATGTGCGGCGAATAACTCATATAACGTCTCGAGAGACTTTCCGCAGCCGAAATAATATCCTGGTCAAAATCATGCGCAGGCTTATAGATACGGTTCTTCTGCGCGTAGTCGCAGGCGATTCCGTCGCTGACGATCACTCCCGGCGCCCACAGTTCCTTTGCGCCCAGCCCTCTTGCCATGCACTTGCAGATGATGATATAAGGCACGATCAGCGGATCGTTCTCGTTGGAGAGCCCCAGTTCCTCCGCGATCTCCTCCAGACTCTTTTTGCCGAGCTGTTCCATGTATTGGACGAACTTCTCAATTGACACGGTATTCTTGTTGTGGTTCTTCTCAAGGCGGCAGACCAGTTCCGCAATATAATCGCCGATCACAATCAGATATTCGATCTCCTGGTTTTCCAGATACATCGCCTTGAAAACTTCCATCTCCTTTACCACCATCTCCTCGATCTGCAGTTCATACTGCGCCAGGTTCCGGCTCTTTTTTGCAAGCTGTTCCCGCATGCGCATGGTGCCGAGCCCCAGATGCTGGGTGGTCAGCACCTTTCCCTTTGAGAACACGGTAATCTGAAGTCCCGATCCACTGACGTCCACCACCGCTGCGCTTCTGCCGATGAAATGCTCAAACTCCTCGCGCATCGCCACCGACTTGTAGCTGATAAAACGGTGCTCCGAGTTGCTCAACACATGTACGGTCAGACCGGTACGCAGCCTGATCTGATCCAGGATAAAAAGTTCATTGTCCACATCGCGGAGTACCGCCGACGCATACGCCTCGTACGCATCCACCCGGTACTCTTTCATGATCTGCGCAAATTCCCGCAGGGTATCGCAGAGTGCCTCCACCAGTTCATAGCCGATGCTGCCCTTGGAGTACGCATCCGCCCCCAGCTCGATTCTGCTGCGCACATAGTCGATATCGCGTATTTTTTTCTTGGCAGACAATTCAAATATCTTGAGGCTCACTTCATACGAACCGATATAAATTGCCGCAAACGTATGGATTGCCATAAATCCGCCCTCCTCTTTTATTGTTTTCCAAGCAGATAATTGATAAACTGCTGTGCCGTCCTTCCCGAAAGTCCTCCGTGGGCAAGTTCCCACTTGTTGGCCTCAAGAAGCAGTTCCTCCTGCACCATCCGCACGCCGTATTTCTCCGCAAGTGTCGTGACAATCTTCTGAAATTCCTTCTTATCCGGCGCGCCGTAATAGATCGTCACGCCGAACCGCGCATAGAGGGACAGCTTTTCCTGCACCGTGTCAGAAGTGTGCATATCCTCCCTCACCTCTTCCTTGTCCGAGAACTTCTCACGGATCAGATGTCTGCGGTTGGAGGTTGCATAGATTAACACATTGTCCGGCTTTTTCTCCAGACCGCCCTCAATGACCGCTTTCAGATATTTATATTCAATCTCAAATTCCTCAAAAGAAAGATCATCCATATAGATGATAAACTTGTAGTTGCGGTTCTTGATCTGCTCAATCACATCATTCAGATCGCAGAATTGATGCTTGTAAATCTCAATCAGACGGAGGCCTCTGTCGTAATACTGGTTGGCAATCGCCTTGATGCTTGTGGACTTTCCGGTTCCCGCATCACCGTACAGCAGACAGTTGTTGGCTTCCTTCCCGCTCACAAACGCCTCCGTATTGTCGACCAGCTTCTGCTTTGCAAGCTCGTAGCCGACCAGATCATCCAGCTTTACATGCGCGATATTGGTGATCGGAATAATCTGAGCCCCGTCATCTGTGTGTCTGACGCGGAATGCCTTGTGCAGACCCAGTTTTCCGACTCCGAATTCCCCGTAAAATGCCGTGACCGCCTGTTTAAATTCTTCTGCATCCGCCGCTGCCTCCAGATGACGGCAGAGCTCTGCGATCCGGTCTCTGATCCGCTTGTTGAACAATTTTCCCGCGTCCGCGGTCTCCTCATAGTGCAGCAATGCGTCCATGCAGTCCACGGAAAAATAGTTGCCGAGCACCGAAAGGTCAAAGTCAAACAACTCTTTCATGATGGCAAAATCGTGCCGCGCCACCTCGTTGATGGAGCCTTTTATCTCCCCGCGGATCTCGCACGCCCTGCTGTATGCATTCTCGTTATTCACAAGCAAAAAAGCCAGGAAATTGTGCCAGAGATTGCCGGAAAATCCGTGGCTGACCGCAAGCTCCATCAGTTTTTTGAGGCATTCATAGAATAATCCCTCAACATCTTCTTTATTATAGTATTCATTCTGATAGTTCTCCATGACCCAGGTAAAGTCATAGAATAACTGCTCGTTTTCAAAATCCCTGTAGAGGATCAGATTCTTCGTTGTCTTCATCTTCCCACATTCCTCACTTTACGCTTCGTAATTCCCCAGAATCTGCAGTCTGGTCGTCTCTTCCGACAATCCCCGCAGTGCATTCTGCACCGCCGGATCGTTCAGATTCCCCTCAAAGTCTACAAAGAACCGGTATTCCCAGTTGCGCTCCGGCAGCGGTCTGGACTCGATGTGATCCATGTTGATCCCGTTATAGATCAGATGGGACAGCATGTGGTAGAGAGAACCGGTCTCATGCGCTCCCTCAAAGCAGATACTGATCTTATTCGCCTTTCTGGTAAACACATGTTTTCCCATCACGATGATGAATCTGGTTGCATTCTGCTTGTTGTCCTGAATGCCTTCCTCCAGTACATCAAGACCGTAGATCTCCGCCGTAAGACGGCTTGCAATGGCAGCTTTGTGCCGCATACCGTCCTTCCTGACTTTCTGTGCCGCCATCGCGGTATTTTTTAAGCTGTGCTTCTCCCACTCCCGATGCCCTTCTAAGTATCTCGCACACTGCATCAGTGCCTGCGGATGCGAGTATACATCCGTGATATCGGAAAGCTTCGCTCCCGGCACGCCGAGCAGGGCATGTTCGATCTTGATAATCTGCTCGCCCACGATGCAGTGTCCATACTCCACCATGAGATCATAATTCTCAGAGACAATCCCTGCAGATGAATTCTCAATCGGCAGCACTGCATAGTCTGCCGCACCTTCTGCGATCGCCTCCATCGCATCTCTCCAGTGCTCCACATGGAACGAGGTGATCTTATCGCCAAAATACTGCTGCATTGCAGCCTGACTGTATGCTCCTTCCACGCCCTGGAACACTACGCGGACATTCTCTTTCTCCAGCTCATCCACACCGATAAACGGCAGGCGGCCTGCCACACCGTTTTCCTCCAACAGCTGATACTGCAGTTTACGGCTCATCGCCATGATCTGCTGAAACAGTTCTTCAATCCCGTGACGGTTGAAGTCGTTGTGTGTCATATCTTTTGCCTTTTCAATGACTTTTTTTTCACGTTCCTTATCAAACACCTTTTTGCCGGTGCTGATCTTGTACTTTGCCACTTTTCGGCTGATCTCCATACGCTTCTCAAAAAGCTCCGTCATCTGACGGTCAATGGAGTCTATCTCATTTCTTAAGTCCTGTAAATCAACCATCAAGTTCTCTCCTTAACTGTTCTATTGTCCTGTTCAAAACCGGATGACGTACCCACGGTGCGATCTGAGAGAGCGGCACTAGGACAAAATCCCGGTTCTGCATATCAATATGCGGAATATGCAGCTCTTCTGTGTCGATGACCTCCTGATCATACAGCAGAATATCCAGATCCAAAGTACGCGGTCCCCACCTGAGGATACGCTCCCTGTTTGCTTCTGCCTCGATCCGATGCAACTGAGCCAACAGTTCCTGCGGTGTCAGAAGCGTCTCCATCTCAAGGACGCCATTAAGGAATTCGTCCTGCTCTGTCACTCCATAAGGTTCTGTTCTGATAAAATCTGACACCTTTTTCACGCTGCTGCCCGGCAGTTTTGAAAGCTTCTCCACTGCCTCTTTCAGATAGGCCATCTTATCTCCCATATTGGAGCCAAGTGCGATATAAACGGTATGTCTGCTTCTTCTGATCTCCACAGAGACTGTCCTGAGCGGCAGTCCTACCGGAGCCCACGGTTTCTGGATCTCCAGGCGAAGTGCCCGGATCAGCGGATATCTGCAAAACAGCTCCGCTGCCAGCCCCTCTGCCGCCGCTTCGATCAGCTTAAAGGTATGTTTCTGCAAAAAATCCTGGATCGTATGGCTGACTTCGCCGTAATTTACTGAATATTCCAGTTCGTCTGTCAGGCCTGCCATCCGCACATCCACTGAAAGATCCGCACTGATCACAAACTTCTGACCCAGTTTGTTCTCTTCCGGATAGACACCGTGGTTGGCAAACACTTCCAGATCTTTGATATAAATTGTATCCATCATCTTTCTCCTATCTGCCTGTTATCTGCCGAGGATGGCTTCTGTCATCTTCAAGGCACGGTAGTTTTCTTTTACATCGTGTACACGGACAAAAGCGACCCCTTTCATCACACCGATCACTGTGGTTGCCACGGTTCCTTCCATTCTCTGATCTGCCGGAAGATCCAGTGTCAGTCCGATCACGGATTTTCTGGAAGTTCCAAGCAGGATCGGATAGCCGAGCGCATGCATGCATTCCAGTTTGTTGATGATCTCCAGATTATTTTCATAAGTCTTGCCAAATCCGACACCCGGATCAAGGATGATATTCTCATCGGCGATGCCTGCTTTTTTTGCAATGTCAATGGTCTCCTGCATATCTTTCAGGAAATCTGCAATAAAATCAGTGTAATCCGGCTCTTTACGGTTATGCATCAGACAGCAGGGGGCATTTTTTCGGGCGATCACGCCTGCGAGATCCGGATCGTACTTCAGTCCCCAGATATCGTTGACCAGATCTGCTCCTGCGTCAAGTGCTGCCTCTGCCACTCTACTTTT
>ERZ825324.2971-NODE-2971-length-16604-cov-9.069914_pt1 | contig 16604 bp, 9 predicted proteins | sample MGYA00519859_ERZ825324 | MGnify/ENA primary metagenome ERZ825324 (study PRJEB31778, sample SAMEA3449198) | human gut metagenome | biome: human gut; feature: human-associated habitat; material: faeces | place: United Kingdom | collected 2010/2012 ... | reverse complement strand
GCTGTTACAGATCGAGACAAAACGGGCCCAAACCACCACAAAGGTGCCTGTCCCCTTTGTGGTGGTTTGGGGCGGCGGTATCAGAAAGTGTCAGACGGGGGCGGCTGCCGGGCCGCCGTGTGCGAAAAGAAGTGTCGGCCTGCGTCGCTGTCGTTGGGCGAGGCCCTATTTGCGGGGATACTGAAACCACGACAAGCAGCGTGCGAAAGGATTGATGCATGGCTTTCCGTAATGACTTCCTGTGGGGCGGCGCAACGGCTGCCAACCAGTGCGAGGGCGCCTACGACGTGGACGGCCGCGGCCTGGCCAACGTGGACGTGGCTCCGCACGGCCCCGAGCGCTATGCGGTGGTCTCCGGCCAGCGCAAGATGCTCGACTTCGAGGACGGCTATTACTATCCCGCGCAGACCGGCATCGATTTCTACCACCACTACAAGGAGGACATCGCTCTCTTTGCCGAGATGGGCTTTAAGACCTTCCGTATGAGCCTGGCGTGGACCCGCATCTTCCCCAACGGCGACGAGACCGAGCCCAACGAGGCTGGCCTGGCCTTCTACGAGGACGTATTCCGCGAGTGTCAGGCGCACGGCATCGAGCCGCTCGTGACCATCACGCACTTCGACTGCCCGATTCACCTCATCAAGGAGTACGGCGGCTGGCGCAACCGCAAGCTCATCGACTTCTACAAGAACCTCGCGACCACGATCTTCACCCGCTACAAGGGCCTGGTGAAGTACTGGCTCACCTTCAACGAGATCAATATGATTCTGCACCTGCCGTTTATGGGTGCCGGCCTGGTCTTTGAGGAGGGCGAGGACAAGGAGGCCGTCGAGTACCTGGCCGCCCACAACGAGCTCGTTGCCAGCGCTTGGGCAACCAAAATCGTTCACGAGATCGACCCTGAGGTCAAGATCGGCTGCATGCTCGCCGCAGGTAGCTACTACCCCTACAGCTGCCGTCCGGGCGATGTGCGCCAGGCGCAGCTCGACAATCAGGACAATTACTTCTTCGTCGACGTTCAGAGCCGTGGCTACTACCCGGCCTATGCCGTCAAGAAGCTCCAGCGTCTGGGCATCGATGTGGGCATGACCGACGAGGACCGTGAGATTCTGGCCGCCAACACCGTCGACTTCATCAGCTTTAGCTACTACAGCACCCGCTGCTCTGCCGGTGCCGACAACCCCGATGTCGAGCGCACCCAGGGTAACGCCTTCGCCGGCGCCAAGAATCCCTACCTGCAGGAGAGTCAGTGGGGCTGGGCCATCGATCCGCTGGGCTTCCGCATCACCCTTAACGACCTGTACGACCGTTATCAGAAGCCGCTGTTTGTGGTTGAGAACGGCCTGGGCGCCAAGGATGTTGTCGAGGAGGATGGTTCCATCAACGACGACTACCGTATCGACTACCTGCGCCAGCATATCGCCGCGATGCGCGATGCGGTGACCGAGGACGGCGTTGACCTGCTGGGCTACACCACCTGGGGCCCGATTGACCTGGTGTCTGCCGGCACGGGCGAGATGTCCAAGCGCTACGGCTTTATCTATGTGGACCGCGATGATGCGGGCAACGGCACCCTCAAGCGCTCCAAAAAGAAGAGCTTCGACTGGTACAAGAAGGTTATCGCCACCAACGGCGAAGATTTGGCCTAGGCTTTCCCGATAACCGTAGCCTCCTAACCAAGGCGCCCGGCGAGTATGTGCTCGCCGGGCGCCTTGCCGTCTGCGGATTTTGGGACATGCGGCCCGCTTTTTCGACCCATCTGTCGGTACACTAAAAGCACTATGGGTACCCGCGAGCGACATATCGGCCACGCGGCCGCCCGATCCGCTCCCGTGGCGGATCCCAGGGGCGGCAGGCTTTTCGCCATGCCGCGATTCCTTGTTGGCATAACACATCAGGTGTACCGTCACCGCGTCTTTGCTATCGCCGGCGCCATCACCGCGCTGTTCCTCATGCTTTTGGCAGTCTTGCCGGCACTGTTCGCCTTCGACCCCAAACTTTCTAACGCCGCGCCCGCCTATAGCGAGGTGTCCGAAGAGGTCGTGGACGCGCTCGTCCATTCGAGCTCTCTGCCGTTGCTTGTTGCCGCAATTGCATTTTCGATCTGGGGCGTATCGGTCTATCTGCGCTGTTTGGACTATGTGTTGCGCCGCCGCCTTGTTGCCATCGCCACCATCTGCGCCCTGTGGATGATCGAAGTCATTCTCAAGTACAAGTCGTTCACGCCGTTCTATGCCACCGTGCTGTGGTACCTGTACTACGTGCCCATGACGCTCATTCCGCTGCTCTACCAGTTGTGTGGTTTGCGCCTTGCGGGTCTGGAGCAACACCGCCTGGGTCGCCGCTACTGCGCTGCGCTGTGGATTGTGGCCATCCTGCTTATCGGATTTGTGCTCACCAACGATTTTCACCAGCAGGTCTTCCGCTTTGACCGCACAAGCGACACCTGGAGCAACGACTACACGTACGGCTGGGGTTATTTCGCCGTTCTGGTGTGGACGGCCTTTAACTTTGTGGCCTTTTTTATCCTGGTGGGCCGGTCATCGTCCTTCCGCATCCAACGTTTTTCGGGCACGGCGGCGCTCGTGCTGCTGGGCGGCGCGTTCTTTGCCATTTCATATGCGCTGCGTGTGCCCTGGGCATGGAGGCTTAATTTTTCGCTTGTCTACTGCGTTCTGTGCGTGGTGGCGATGGAAATCTGCCTCGATTGCGGCGTCATTCCGTCATACCACGATATCGCCGGCATTTTCGATACCCTGCCGCTCGACCTCAAAGTTCTAACGCGCGACCTGCAGGAGGCCTATGCCACGCCGGTGTCAAAGCCAATGCCGGTAGGCGTGCGCGAGGAGTTGCGGACCCAGGAGCACGGGTGCGCCCATGCCTTTGCCGTGGCGTCCGATCCCGATGTGATGTATCGCGCCTTTCCGCTGCTGGGTGGATCGGCGCTGCTTGCCCAAGACGTGTCGGAGCTCAACGAACTCAATCGCGAACTGGCGCATCGTCGCATGGAGCTGCAACGCCAAAACGAGCTGCTTGCCGCCGACTACGACCTTAAGACGCATTTGGCAGATCAAGAGGCCGAGACCCTGCTGGTCCAAGACGTGGACCAGGCGCCTGCCCGCGCGCTCGAAGGGATGTACGACCTGCTGGGCTCGCTGCCGCCGTTGACCGACGAGGCGTCTTCGCACGAGCGTTACCGCATGCTGCAGCGCGCCAAGATGCTCGTCGCCTATTGCAAGCGCAAAGGGTCGCTCACGTTGGCACAGCACGGGGAGAGCGGTTTTGATCGCGACCGCATTCAGCTCATCGCCAACGAGCTCGCAAGCGACCTGCGCACCATCGATATCGATTGCGCCTCGATTATCGCCATACGGCGCCCGATGCACGCCAGCACGGTAAGCGCCCTGTACGACTGCGTGTATGACTTTGCGTTTTTTGCCTACACCACCGACCATCCGGCGCTTATGTATCACTTGGGCGACCATGACCGATGCAGTGTCGAGCTGCGCGCCACGCTTTTTTCCAACGATGATGAAGATCTTTCGCAGACGCCCGCCGCGCAAGAGCTCGAAAGCGCTCTGCAAGGGCGCAACGTGGCATACCGCCTTGAGGGCGAGCCCGGCCAGCTGCGCATGATCGTCTTGATGCCGCGGGCGGGTGAATGACGATGCAGATTTCGCTCATCCTTCCCCAAATCGTTGCGCTCGATGTTGTCTTTGCCCTGGCTGCGTGTCTGCAGACGATCCACGTCCCGCTCATCGCATCGCGCCGCTCGTCCTATAACCGTAAGGTGATTTGTGCCTACGAGGCGAGCCTTGTGCTTCACCTAGTTATTTCGGCGCTCATCTTGTTCGCGTCGTCTGGCTCATATCTGGTGGCGCCGCTTGACGTTTGCGCCAGGGCAATGGGCGGAGCGTTGTGGCTCAATGCCGTGATCTTTGCCTACGGCGTGGTGCTTATGGTGCGCTATCGTCGCCCCGTCATGCTGGTCGAGCTGCTGCTTGTTGTCACCGTTACACCGCCGGTGGTTTTTGCCATGGGCTCGGCGTGGACCGTTGTCCTTATCGCAGAGGGAGCGTTCTTCCTGTTCCGTTCCATCGCGGCGCTCTTGATGGATGTCCGCAACCGCCAGGAGGATATCACCATGTTCTCGACGATCGAGACCATCAACGTGATTCCCGTGGGCATCCTGTATCTGGACCCGAGGGGCCGTCCGCTGCTCATGAACCGCTGCATGCGCAAAAACCTGGTGGAGCCTCATATGCCCACCGACCTAGGCGATATGAGCGGTACATGGAACGGCCTGCGCAAACTCAGCATGCAAATGCCCGAAAGCAGCCAGAACCGTGTGCGGATTAATCTGGACCGCTTTGGTGAGGCGCGGGCGGTGGTCGAGGTTTCTCCCGCCGAGATTCGCTTGTTTGTGCACGATGACGTTATGGTTTCGGGCCGCCTCTTTGAGCGCATTATCGGCCTGGATGTAACAGAGTATGCGCATGCTCATGATCGCCTAGCGCAAGCCAACCACCTGCTTGAGCTTGCGGGCCAAGAGCTCCAAGCCCAGATCGAAGAAGTCAAAAAAGTTGCTGACAATGCGGCCTATCTGCGTATGCGCGCTCGCGTGCACGACGTGATCGGGCAGCGCCTGTCCATCCTCCATCGTTATCTGGAGGAGGGGCGCCTGGATGACGAGTCGCTCGAGCAGATCGACCCGCTGCTGCGCTCAATTGCCGCCGATTTGCGCAGTGGCGGTGCCAGCGAGCCTGCAGAGCAGCTGGGTGATATCGTCCATGCTTTTGGCCTGGTGAGTGTGCAGATCGATGTTGAGGGTGCGCTGCCTGAGGACGCGCGTGTCGCCGCCGCATTTTTGCAGATTATCCGTGAGGCCTCGACCAATGCCACCAAGCATGCACAGGCCCATCGGGTCCATGTGCGCCTGTGGCGGGAGACGTCGGAAGACAGCGCTGTTGCGCGGATGACCGTTTCTAACGACGGCGCGCCTGCACCCGTATCGTATCGCGAGGGAACGGGTATCCCAGGTATGAGGCATGTCGCGCAAGATCTGGGCGGCTGCCTGGAAATCCATGCCGCCCCGCCCTTTACGCTTGCGGTGTCCATCCCGCTCAACGCCAGCGCCACAGCTCAAAGGAGAAGCTCATGATCCGCGTCCTTATAGTCGAAGACCAGGCCATCCTGCGCGAGAGCCTGGCGCGTTCCGTTGGCGACCAGCCCGATATGACCGTTGTTTCCGCCATTGCCGATGCTTCCGAGGCCTTGGGTGTCGCGCTCAAGGAGCGCCCGGACATGATACTGATGGACGTATGCACCGAGCATGATTCCAACGGCATCGTGGCGGCGGCGCGCATTAAAGAACAACTGCCCGAGTGCCGCGTCATTATCATGACCGGCATGCCCGAGATCACCTTTGTCGATCAGGCCCGCGAGGCGGGCGTCGATAGCTTTGTGTACAAGAACGTCGGTATCGACGAGTTGTTCGCCGTGATGCGCTCCACGCTGGCTGGCTATTGCACGTTTCCCAAGCCGCCCGAGAGTATTTTTTCGGGTACGGCGGCACTCGACGATGTTGAGCTATCGATTTTGCGCCTTGCCTGCGAGGGCAAGAGCCGTCGCGAGATCGCGGCCGAGCTGTTTATGAGTGAGGGCACCATCAAGCGTCGCATCTCGGAGATCCTCAACAAGACCGGCTACGACAACATCATGCGCTTGGCCGTGCGCGCAGTAACGGAGGGCAGCATCGTTCCCAATATGGAGCGCTAGCGCTCGTTACGCATCGGCACAAAAACGACGGGGCCGCAGGATCAGCTCCTGCGGCCCCGCCTGACATGTGCGCGGATGTATCCGCCAATCCGCGGCCGTCGATGTCTGCCGCTACGCGATGGTTGCGCTGTAGGAGGCGACGTCCTCGTAGGAATCGGTCAGGTAGGCGTCGATGCCGATGGTCGTATTGACCAGGTCGTCAAGGCTGTCAAGCTCGCCGCTCGAGAACGTGAATTCCTCGGTGGCGCTGGTGCCGGGCATCAGGTTAGCCGAGAACCAGGGTTCCTTCATAGTGCCGTTGACGTTGGTCTTGCCGGAAGGAGCGTAGAAGGTCAGGTCCTTGTCGCTCTTGTTGGTGATGTTGACGATAAAGCCGATGTCGCCCCAGTCGTCCTTGAACTTCTCGGTGATGGTGATGGTGCACAGATCGTCATCGGCGACGGTGACGGCGGGGGAGATTTCGACGCTCTGGACATCGTCGTCTTCGACGGCCTCATCGATCTCCTCTTCCTTCTCGGCGTTCTCGCGATCCTTCTTCACCGTACCGGACAGGTCCTTGTCGGACTTGGTAAAGACAAGATTGCCGTCATCTTCTTCGAGGATGAGTTTGCCGTCCTTGAGCTTCATGTCATGCGACTCGTCTTCGGCGGTGATGGTTACGGTGGTGGCGTCCTTTGCCTCCCATTTAAGGTCCATGACTTCAAGGAACAGGTCGAGGGCACCTGTACCGTCCTCATCGAGAACCAGGACGCAGTGGACACCCCAATCCTCGAGCATCTTCATGTACTCATCGGTCAGCTCTTCGCCCTCCAGGGTTCCACCCGAGAGTTCCCAGCTGCCGACGAAGTTGGCCTTGGGGTCCTTGCCGCCGCCGCTGCAGCCCGTCAGGGCAAAGGCGAGCGCCAGGACGCATGTCAGAAATGCGAGTACGGACTTTTTGAACGTTGTCTTCATGGTGTCCTCCTTCATCGAACGAAACCCATAGAAGCAAATGCGGGGGTGGCGGATCCCCCGCCAATTACCAGATAGAGGGGCTAGGGCCGGGGCGTTCCGCAGTTGCTGCAGAACTTGCCGCCGTTTTCGCTGCCGCAGTTGGGGCAGAACCACTTTGCCGGTGCCGGGGCGGGTGCGGGACTGCCGCACTCGGAGCAGAACTTGCCGGTGTTGGTGGCGCCGCAGCTGCAAGTCCACGTGCCGGCCGCAGGTGCGGCGGCGGGAGCCGGTGCGGGGGCGGGAGCCGGAGCCGGCTGCGGGGCGGCCTGCTGCTGCGCCTGGCCGGCGGCGAACAGCTGGCTGGCGTTCATACCGCCCATGCCGCCTGCCATGCCCATGCCCATAAAGCCCGCCATCGCGCCGTTGGGGTTGGCGGCTGCCGCGCGCATTGCGTCGCTCTGGGCGCTGGCAATGTTGGCTGCCGCCATAGTGGGATCGCGCATGACCGCGGCTTTCTGCAGGTCCTTGATCATCTGCTCGTCCTCTTGCGAGGCGGCGATGGAGTTGACGCCAAAGCTCACGATCTCGACGCCACGCAGGTCACGCCAGTCGGCAGAGAGGACCTCGTTGAGCGCACGGGCGAGCTCGGCGGTGTGGCCGGGGATGGCGCTGTAGCGGATGCCCATCTCCGAAATCTTGGCAAAGGCGGGCTGCAGGGCGGTGAGCAGCTCGGACTTAAGCTGGCTGTCGATCTTGTCGCGCGTATAGCTATCGGTCACGTTGCCGCACACGTTGGTGTAGAACAGCAGCGGGTTGGTGATGCGATACGAATACTCGCCGTTGCAGCGCACGGAGATGTCGACGTCCAAGCCAATGTTGTTATCGACCACGCGGAAGGGCACGGGCGAGGCGGTGCCGTACTTGTTGCCGATGATCTCCTTGGTGTTGATGAAGTAGACGCGCTGGTCCTTGCCCGCGTCGCCGCCAAAGGTAAAGCGGCTGCCGATATTGGCGAAGGTCTCCTTGATGGAGTCGCCCAGGTTGCCGCTAAAGACGCTCGGCTCGCTGCCGGTATCGAAGACGAACTCACCGGGCTCCAGCGCGACTTCGATGATCTTGCCGTTTTGCACCACGAGCATGCCCTGGCCGTCGTTGACGGCGATGACCGAGCCGTTGGAGATGACGTTGTCCTCGCCGCGCGTGTTGGAGCTGCGGCCACCGGTGCGTTTGCTGCCCTTGCAGGCCAAGACGTCGGCAGGCATCGATTCGCAATAGATAAATTCCTTCCACTGGTCGGCCATGACGCCGCCGGCAGCTCCCAATCCAGCTTTCAAGAGTCCCATGGTAATCTTCCTTTCTCGTCAAAGGCCGGGTGGTATTGGTTGGATTGCCTAGTCGTCCTTGTCGTCTTTCATGACAACGGTGGTCTCGGTGTGGCTGAAGGTGTCATGCTTCTCGGTCAGGTCGAGCTCGCCGCAGTACTCGTCGGCGTGGGTGGCCTCGTTGGCCGTCTTGAGCTGGCCTACCAGTAGCACGTCTCCGATAATCACGATGATCAGCGGCGCGATGACGTTGATGAGGATGCCCTCGATATCAAAGGTGAGGTAATCCGGATCGAAGGCGTATTCCCCCATAAAGAGAATCTGGGAGAGGATAAATCCGATCACAAAGAACAGCACCGAGGCGATGGCGAGCTTGGGCTTGGAGCAGGGGAGCTCGCCGACCAAGCGGCCGGTCTGGCCGTTCATGGCAAACAGGTAGCTCTTGCCGTTCCACGAGGTGGAGAGCATCCAGACGGGGAACAGGGCGTAGTCGCTGTCTTCCCAGGTGTAGTCGAGCTGCTTGCTTTCGACCGTGGCATCGTCGTATTCGTCGACGACGGTCTCACGCAGGGCCGAGATCGTGCTTTCTTCCATACGGCGCTCGGCGCGCGCCTTGCAGGTCTCGCAGTCCTCGTCGTAACGGTTGGCGATGTAGCCGGGCATATATGCGACCGAGAACGGACGCAGTGCGCCGTAGTCAAACGGCTCGATGGCGTCCATGTGGCCGTCGGGCATCTTGGACGATCCGTCGACGGGCACGCGCTTAAACGAGATATTGCCCTTGCGATAGGCATCGTAGTGGTCGGTGGTCGTGACGGTGCGGTCGGATTCCTCGGTCACGGTCTCGTTGGTCGCGTCAAAGTACACTTCGCCGTCAACGCGGGCACCGTAGAGCCAAAACGGCACGTAGACACCTTGGACCTCGTCGATGTGGTTGCCGGTGACAAAGCTCTTGGGCAGCAAGATCTTGCCCTTGTAGTGTTCCTTGAGTGCGGCCGTGACGTCATCGCGCCCGAGCTTAAATGGAATCACCAGGTCGGGCGAGAAGTCGCCCGAAAGCTGACCGGGCGCTACGGCGGAGTTGCCGCAGTACGGGCAGGTGGTGACAGCGACGGTGCCGTCGGACACGAGCTCGGCGCCGCACGACGAGCAGATGTAACCGGCGTTTTGAGCCAGCTCCTGCACGGCATCGTCGACAGCAGGCTTGGGGGCCGCGGCTGCGGCATCGGCTTTGGCATCTGCCTTGTCCTGGCGCTCGCGATAGAGGGCCTCGACTTCTTCGACTTCAAAGCGCGAGTCACAGTAGTCGCAGACGAGCTTTTGCTCGGCGCTTGCAAAATGCAAGGGGCCACCGCAGGCAGGGCACTGATAGTTAACGCTCTCGAAGGCCATGATCGGTCCTTTCGCTGCCGGAGGCTATGCGCCGATGGCGCCGCCGCAGTATTCGCAGCGCCCACTGGCATCGGGAATGGTGGTGGCTCCGCAGAAGGGGCAGGTCACCGCGGTCTTGGGGGCCTTGGCGGCCACGACGCTGTCGCGCGTCTCCTGGCGCAGCTGCACCAGCGCGTCGCGGACCTCGGTTGCCTGGCGCTTGGCCTCGCGGTATTCGATGGAGCCGCGCTGATCGATGGTGGAGTCGTTCACGCGCAGGTTGATCTCGGTAAAGTACGGCGTGTTGACGTGGATGGTCAGGTTAAAGTCGTAATCCAGGTCGTAGCGCGGCGGGTTGTAGCTCTCGCGCTCGCCGTCCTTGGTCTCGCGATAGATCTCGGTGCGATGCTCGTCGATATCCATATCGCAGCCGAGTACCTGCGAGAACTCGATGATGTCGGGATTGGCGTCGCGCCAGCGGCTCTGCGAAGTGATGATCAGCAGGCCCGCGTCCTCATCGAGCATAATATTGGTGCGCCCGGCAGAAAGCGTGCGCGTGGGGTTGAACGAAGACAGGCGCTCGGCGTTGGCCTCGCGGTAGGCGAGTTGCTCACGGATATCGTCCGCGGTGCTGGAGCGATAGCCGTGAAAGTAGGGGGAGAGCTTGCCGGCGCACTCTTTGCACAGGTAGCCTTCATTGATTTTTGTCTTACCTAGAAGTCCCAGCTCGGTACCGCAAATCGCGCACTCTTTCTTCTCGAACATCTTGTCAAAGAAGCCCATGGCTGCCTCCCATCAACTGGTAGCGTGTGTCACTTTTGATGATGGGGGAGTGCGCGATCCTTCGCGATACCCAGACGGCTCAAGGAGTCTCCACAACTGGGACACATGGCCCATTTTTTGATTGGGGACGCCGGGGACACTCTTCGGCCACTCATTGGGGACGTACTTAAATGAGTGGTAGTTGGGGACACTCCTGGCCGAGCTAGAGATCGCGCGCGTCCCTTCTGGTCCATGCGGCTCAAAATCGCGGCGTGATGTGGACGGCTGGGGTCGAATTGGCAACATTTCGAGCCTGGCTTCGATATTGAGACTGATTCTTTATTAAAATAGATTTCCAGACAATTGAGCGGCTGGGGGTTAACCATGAGGGGCATGGGAGACACAACCACATATTTGCGTCGGGGCATTCGGGAGATTATATGCCTGGCGCTGTTCTTCTTCACGTTTTTGGCGTGCGAGTATCTTTTTGATGTGCGCATGGCCGAGTTCGTGTCTCCGAACGAGGTCGTTATTTATGAGAGCCTTGTCATCGGCGCGAGCGTGATTGGCTTTTTTGTGCGTCCCATTCTGTACTATCGCCGTCCCCATGTTATCGACGCAACGAGTGACGTCACGGGCGTTTTGCTGGTGGCGGCATTGCTGCTGTTGATTATGGCGGTTCAGGTTGAGGTGGTAATTGCCGGCGGTTTGGTGGCGTGCTGCGCGCTGGGCTACTGCGGATCGACTGCTCATGCAAATTTTGCGAGGCGCTTTGCGCGAACGCCCTGCTTGGCGCGCGCCGCCGCACTTTCTTACGCCATGGGCGTTCTGGTGCAGGTTCTCAACCACATGGTGATGCCTGTCGGCATTCCTCAGCAGGCTGTTCTGGTCGTCTGTGCGATCGCGCAGGTGGCGTTGCTCCACGGTGCCCGACGCGCCAAGCTGCGCGACGAGTCCGATCCCAACTTTGAACCCAGTGCTGCCGGGCTTTCGGTAGATGCTCTGGAATATGGCGCCAAGTGGCATGACGATCCCGAGGCAAAGGCGGCATTCCGTCGCGCCGTAGTTCGCCTGACCGTGGCGACGGCGTATCTTTCCAGCGTATTCGCCGCTCTCAACGCGGGCTTCACGACCCTGCATGCTGTCGGAGCCGTCGATTTGGGCGATTGGCCGCGCCTGCTGCTTGTCGTGAGCTCGTTGGTCGCTGGCGCACTATTTGACCTGCACGGCCGCTCGTATATGAATATCGGCATGACGTGTGCCGCCATACTGTCCACGCTTTCGTTCTTTGTGCTCATCGTCGATGGCAATGGCGGCAACGAGCTTGCTGCCACGATCATCTTTTATCTGGGCTCGGGCTTTTTCGTGGTGTTCTTTACCACAAAATATGCCGCCGTCTCGCTCTATGCGCGCTGGTCATATTTTTGGCCGTGCATGGGTCGCGTCGTCAACAACGTGTGCTCGATGTTCGTGACGGCGCCGGCAGTGGCGATTATCTCGAGTCAAAATGTGCTGGCTGCGGTCGGTGCGGCGCTCGTGATGTTTGTGGGCATTGTGATTACGCTGCTGGGGCAGTTGGGGCAACGAGCCGATGATGCCGCGATGCGGGACGGACTGCCGCTTGCCACCGACGATCTTGGTGGGGATCTTGCGCCCACATGCCCCGACCCCGAGCCCGTGGAGGCGGCGGAGCTCACGTCCGATGAACGCCTCGATGCTTTCGTCGCCACCTTTGGGCTTACAGAGCGCGAGCGCGATATTCTTGAGGTCTTGGTCGTTTCGGACCAGAGTGTTCAGGATATCGCCACAACGCTCTTCCTTTCGCGCTCCACGCTCTATCGTCACATTTCCTCGATTAACAAAAAGACCGGTACCGCCTCGCGCGTGGCCCTTATCAACTTCTTCTGGTCCTGGACGCCCAAGGACTAGCTAATCCTCCAATAAGTTGCGGTGGAATAGTCCCTAAATTAAAGTCACGGGGCTTTAAACAGGAACTATTTCACCGCAACTGCTGGGGGGATAGACTGCGGCGGCGGCAGAGGCAACGGCAGCGGCGTTGGCAGCTGTGGTAGTGGCAACGGCAGCTGGCGGGGTGCTTTCCGTCTACTTGCTACAGCAGCTCGCCGTGGCGGGCAATGTAGCGGCGCTTTGCCAGCTGGGTGAGCGCGATATAGGCGGTAACGATGCCAATGAGCAGCCCAAAAAAGCTCGTGGGCAGCGGCATGAGGCCGAGCGCATCGGCGATGGGGCTTGCCGGCAGACAGGTGACGAGCGCCAGGCCCAGCACGGTAAGAACGCACAATGCGGGCGCGGCGTGGTCGCGCGGGCTCGGCAGATGCGGGGAGCGCAACATGTGGACCACGAGTGTCTGCGACCACATGGACTCGACAAACCAGCCGCTCTGGAAGAGCGCAGCAAAGGTCGCCATACCCGCGACGTCGCCCGCGGCGGCAAGCTCGGACCAGCTTGCGTCCACGGCGGCGGGGCACACGACAAAGAAGAGCGCGGCGAAGGTCACGATGTCAAACAGCGAGCTCACGGGGCCCAGCTCGAGCATAAAGCCCTTGATGGACGCGGCGTCCCAGGCGCGCGGGCGGGCAGTCCAGGCGTCATCGACGGTGTCCCACGGCAGTGCGATGCACACGATCTCGTAGACCAGCGACAGCAGTACCAGCTGCAGGGCGCTCATGGGCAAAAACGGCAAGAACAGGCTCGCGACGGTCACGGACAGCACATTGCCAAAGTTGGAGCTCACCGTGGTCTTGAGGTACTTGAGCAGGTTGCCGTAAGTGCGGCGGCCTTCGATGATGCCGCGCTCGAGCACGCCCAGGTCCTTCTGAAGCAAGATGATATCGGCGGATTCCTTGGCAATATCGACGGCCGAATCGACCGAGATGCCGCAATCGCTCGCACGCATGGCGGCGGCGTCGTTGATGCCGTCGCCCATAAAGCCCACGGTGTGGCCGAGCATCTCGCGCATGACACGTACCAGGCGCGCCTTCTGCAGCGGCGAGAGCTTGGCGAAGAGGTGGGTTTTCTCGGCGCGCTCGGCAAGTTCGGCGTCATCGAGCGCATCGATCTCGGAGCCGAGCAAGACGTTGCTCGCATCGATACCAATCTGCTCGCAGACGGTGGCGGCGACGCGGTCGTTGTCGCCGGTTAGGACCTTGACCGCCACGCCCTTGGCCTCGAGGGTGGCGACGGCGCCCGCGGCACTTGCTTTGGGCGGATCGAGGAAGGCCAAAAAGCCCATCAGCACCATGTCGCACTCGTCGGCGATGCCAAACTCGCCCACGCAGCGCGGATTGGTCTTCTGCGCCACGGCAATTACGCGTAGGCCCTCGGCGTTAAGTCCGGCGATCTGCTTGCGAATCTGGGCGAGCTTCTCGTCGGTGAGCGGCTGAGCGATGCCATCGATCTCGACAAAGGAGCAGATCTCGAGCATTTCCTCGGCAGCGCCCTTGGTAACCATCTGGGTTTTGCCTTGGGCGTCGGCGACAACTACGCTCAGGCGACGGCGCGAGAAATCGAAGGGAACCTCGTCGACCTTGGTATAGCAGTCGCGCAGACTCTGGCCCAGCATAGAATCGGGCACGACGGTCGAGGGCGTCACATCGGCACGGTCGATTACGGCCAGGTCGATAAGATTTTTGAGGCCGGTCTGGAAGAAGCTGTTCAAAAACGCATGGCGCAGCACGCGCGCGTCCTCGTTGCCATCGGTGTTGAGGTAGCGCTCGAGCACGATGCGGTCTTCGGTGAGGGTGCCGGTCTTGTCGCAGCACAGGACGTCCATCGCTCCGAGGTTTTGAATCGCCGGCAGCTCCTTGACGATAACCTGGCGACGGGCGAGGTCCTTGGCGCCCTGCGACAGGCTCGTGGTCACGATGACGGGAAGCATCTGCGGCGTGATGCCCACGGCCACGCTCGTGGCGAACAGCAGCGCGTCGATGACGTTGCCCTTGGTGGCGGCGTTGATGGCAAAGACGGCCGGCGCCATAACGAGCATCAGGCGCACCAGCAGCATGGAGACGCTCGAGACGCCGCGGTCAAACGCGCTCTTTTCGCCGCGCCCGTTGAGCATCTTGGCGATGCCGCCCAGGTAGGTGTCCGAGCCGGTGGCAACGACAAGCGCCATGGCGGCGCCGTTTTGCACGGAGGTGCCGGTAAAGACGATGTTCTTGCAGGCAGAGAGTGGCAGTGCGGAGCCGTCGGCGCCCTCGACGACGGTGGTCTTCTCGACGGCCTCGCTCTCGCCGGTGAGTGCGGACTCGATCACAAACAGGTCGCGCGCGGTGATGATGCGGGCATCTGCCGGCACCATATCGCCGGCAGAGAGACGGATTACATCGCCGGGGACGAGCTCGTCGAAGGGGATCTCGATGCGCTCGCCGTCGCGCAGGGCGGTGCAAGTGTTGGAGACCAGGTCCTTGAGGGCCTCGGCCGCATTGCCGCTGCGGGCTTCCTGGATAAACTTCATGCCGCCCGATACCAGCAGCATGGTGCCGATGACGATGACCGTGGAGGGGTCGCGCTGCGGTTCGGGCACGGCGAGCACGTCGATGTAGAGCGAGACCAGTGCGAGCGCGGCGAGGATGCCGGCGAAGGGATCGATGAACGCGTCGGCGATGCGGCGGGCGAGCGTTTTGGTCGTTGCCTCGATGGTGTTGGGGCCGACGGCGTTCAGGCGCTCAGTTGCCTGCTCGACGGTGAGGCCGTTTGCCGTGGCATCGAGCAGAACGAGGGCGTCCTCGGCACTATGGGTGGCGGCGAATATGGTGTTCTTGGACAGGCCGGTATGAGCGGCAGGGCGCGCCGTGCGGCGGCGCTTGGAGATGGCTTCGAGTACCGTGACGGTTTTGAGCATCAGCATAGGGTCCTCCTTGTTGAGGGGAGTTAGCGTACGTGTCGTATTTGCTTCAAAAAACCTAGATGTCGCTCACGTCAAGCTCTTGAGCCCACAAAGGGTGCAGCGCGCCTTTGCGGTGGTTTTGGCGATCTGCCGGTGGCGTTTATGCGTGTGCGGAGTCCTCGCGGCGTGCCGAGGGCGACATGCAGGTTTTTCGACTAGGACTGCCTTCCATGGCACACCTCCTAAAGGCTGAGCGCAGCGCGCTTTGGGTATCTCGTACCCCTTTTTAATCCGCCCGTATTCTTGATGAGGGGGTTTGACATGTCAACCCTATTGTTCGGAAAACCATTCCCCCTGACAAAGCCTTTACAGAATGCCGTGGCTCCAAAGCACGCCCACATCGACGCCTCACCTGCGCTAAACTGAAGAGCACGTACGCGATTACGAGAGGAGCCCGTATGGAGGCTTACAAGCAAGAGTTCATCAAGTTTATGGTCGAGTCCGACGTTCTTAAGTTCGGCAGCTTTACGCTCAAGAGCGGCCGTCAGTCCCCGTTCTTTATGAACGCCGGCGCTTACGTGACGGGCTATCAGCTCAAGAAGCTGGGCGAGTATTACGCCCAGGCCATCCACGATAACTTTGGCGACGACTTTGACGTGCTGTTTGGACCGGCCTACAAGGGTATTCCGCTGGCTGTCGTGACCGCGATTGCCTACCACGAGCTGTATGGCAAGGAGGTCAAGTACTGCTGCGACCGCAAGGAGGCCAAGGACCACGGCGCCGACAAGGGCAACCTGCTGGGCTACGAGCCCCAGGACGGCGACCGCGTGGTCATGGTCGAGGACGTCACCACCAGCGGTAAGTCCATCGACGAGACCTATCCCAAGGTCAAGGCTGCTGCCGATGTCGAGATCAAGGGCCTGATCGTGTCCCTCAACCGCATGGAGGTCGGCAAGGGCGGGGTCGTGACCGCTCAGCAGGAGATCCAAGAGAAGTACGGCTTCCCGGTGGCGAGCATCGTGAATATGGCCGAGGTCAGCGAGGTGCTCTATAACCACGAGGTCGAGGGGCGCGTGGTGATCGACGACAAGATCAAGGCCGCGCTCGACGCGTATTACGAGCAGTATGGCGTGAAGGCGTAACAGGAGGCTTTGGGAATAATGCGAGCGCGCTTGCGGCGGGCGTGCAACAATTTGCATTCGAAGGCACGCCGTAAGCGTCAATCTTCGGAACGCTTACCGATTGTTCGCCATTGTATTACCCGTAGCAGCGTTGTTTCGTGGTATGTTGCGACTACTGACGACCGAATCCCGCCGGAGGGCCGTACGGGATTCCGATCTGCTAGGGGGCTCACATGAAAAAGAGATTCGCTTTCATCCCGATGCTTGTTGCGTTCGTGTTCGCGCTCGCGCTCAGTGCCTGCGGCGGCGCCTCCGCCGAGGATCTTATCCGTGCGGACCTGGAGAGCTACTTCGGCGATCCGGAGAACGCTGCGGAGGAATTCGCATCGGGTCTTGAGGAATCCGCCGGCGATGAGCTCGACATGCTCGGCATCAGCGAGGACGACGCCCAGTTCGCGCCCGACGACT
>ERZ825324.2960-NODE-2960-length-16666-cov-8.982120_pt1 | contig 16666 bp, 24 predicted proteins | sample MGYA00519859_ERZ825324 | MGnify/ENA primary metagenome ERZ825324 (study PRJEB31778, sample SAMEA3449198) | human gut metagenome | biome: human gut; feature: human-associated habitat; material: faeces | place: United Kingdom | collected 2010/2012 ... | reverse complement strand
GCCATGTACTCCACAGCCTGCTTGACGTAGCAGGTGTTGATGCAGACAGAAGCCGTGTGGTTGGCAATGGCCTCATCACAGAGGGTCTGGATCTGGGGCCAGGTAGCCTCGGGTTTCAGCAGGGTATGGTCCACATGGGACAAGATCTCTTCACGGGTCATGCTCTTTCCTCCTAAACTCAATTTTTGTTGGCACGGCGTACTTTTGCCATGCCCACCGCGCTGAGTGCAATGGCCGTTACCGACGCCGTAGCACCGATGATGCCCAGCACCAGGCCGGAAACCAGGAATGCAAAGCCTTTCAAACCACGTTTCATAATTACCGTACCTCCCATAGTTTTATCAAGGGGCGTACCCCTTATTTCTTTTTGAAAACGATCCGCTTACTGAACACATAGTTCAGTATCACCACAATGACATTGGAAAATACCTTGACGCACAGCCCCCACAGCTCCTGCGCCTCGATGCGGCTGGTGACAAAAATGGCCGTGGGCCCATCGGCCCCGCCGATGACGGCAATGGCCGCGGAACCATCCGAGATGCCCGGAGGCGTGCCCAGATAGCTCGAAGCCATCTGCACCGTCGTGTCCGGGCCAAACCAGTGGAACGCATGGGTCAGCAGGCCGCTCATGAGGCTGTCCATCAGCGCCGCGCCCTGGGCCGCCAGCAGGTTGCCCAAAACCAGCATGATGGCGGCGTCCAGCAGCAGCGTGCCCAGACGGCAGGAGACAAAGGCTGTAAACTCTTTTGCCTGCTCCCTGCCCCGCGTTTTGCTGCGGAACACGAACGCCCGGTTGGTGGCGTAGGCAAACAGGATGCAGAGGATGTTATCCAGCACATTGCCCCAGCTGTTGGCGGCGGTGTAGCCGAACAGCCTGTTGAACAGGGCGTACAACAGGATATTCAGCAGGGTGGTCAGCACGCCGAAGATCAGATAGCTCAGAACTTCCCAGTGCTTCTTGATCCATTTTACCATAAAATTTTTCTTTCTTGTCAGCATCCACGCCCTCTCCGTCATCGCCTGCGCGATGCCACCTCTCCCAAAGTGAGAGGCTTTGGCAGTCCACACAAAGCTGCCGGTTTTGCCAAGGGCTCTCCCTTTGGGAGAGCTGGACGCGAAGCGGCCTGAGAGGGCGCATGTTCTTTATAATAGTATAGTACCCGATTCGGCTGTGGGATGCAAGCCTTTGGGCAAAATGTACGTAAAAAGAAAAGAATTTTCAACACAAAGACGACCCTTGTGCGGAAAATCCAAAAATTATCGACTGAAAAACGGCCAAATGAGGACTTTTGATGCATTTTGATAGAAAAAAGGCGAAAGGGACTTTCTTTTTTTGCGGAAATATGTTACTATTCTATTACGGAATTATGGACGGCCTGCAACCAGAGGCGTCTGTAAACACAAACATTTCTTAAGGAGGAATGTGCTTTATGATGAAGTATCTCCAGAAACTGGGCAAAGCTTTGATGCTTCCCGTCGCGGTCCTGCCGATCTGCGGCATCCTGATGGGTCTTGGTTATGCCCTTGCTCCGGGCGTTATGGGCGTTCCCGGTGCTGCAACCTCCGGTGCAGCTTACACCGTTGGCTTCCTGCTGGTCAAGGCAGGCGGCGCTCTGATCGATAACATGGCATGGCTGTTTGCCATTGGTGCCGCTGTCGGCCTTGCAGACAACGACGGCACCGCAGGTCTGGCCGGTCTGGTCAGCTTCCTGATGATGCAGCAGCTGCTGAACCCCGGTGTGGTCGGCATGGTTCGTCACCTGGAAGAAGGCACTGCTACCTACATCGCCTTCCAGAAGGTCGCCGGCAACTCCTTCATCGGCATTCTGGCCGCTGTTGTGGGCGCTGCCTGCTACAACAAGTTCAAGGATATCCAGCTGCCTGACTGGCTGGCATTCTTCTCCGGCAAGCGCTTCGTTGCAATCGCTACCGGTCTGATCTCCATTCTGGTGTCCGTTGTTCTGCTGTTCGTCTGGCCCGTCATCTTCGACGCTCTGGTCGCAATCGGCAACGGCATCGCTGGCATGGACGGCATCGGCGCCGGCATCTACGCCTTCCTGAACCGTCTGCTCATCCCCACCGGCCTGCACCACGCTCTGAACAACGTGTTCTGGTTCGACACCATCGGTCTGGGCGACCTGAGCCACTTCTGGGCTGGCGAGACCTCTGCTGATGTGGGCTGGAGCCTTGGTATGTACATGTCCGGCTTCTTCCCCTGCATGATGTTCGGTGTCCTGGGCGCTGCTCTGGCTATGGTCAAGACCGCTAAGAACAAGAAGGCTGCCATCGGCCTGGTTCTGTCCGCTGCAATCTGCGCCTTCGTCTGCGGCGTTACCGAGCCCTTCGAGTTCGGCTTCATGTTCCTGTGCTTCCCCCTGTACGTTGTGTACGCTGCTCTGTACGGCATCTTTACCGTCATCACCTACTACTCCGGTTTCCGTGCTGGCTTCTGCTTCTCCGCAGGTGCCACCGACCTGGTGTTCTCCGCTTCCCTGCCCGCAGCTGCCAAGACTTGGATGATCATTCCTCTGGGCATCGCAGCCTTCGTGGTGTTCTACGCAGTGTTCTACTTTGCCATCACCAAGTTCGACCTGAAGACCCCCGGCCGTGAGGACGAGGACGAAGAGGCCGAGAAGAAGGTCGTTCTGGCAAACAACAACTATACCGAAGTCGCTTCCGCTGTTCTGGCTGCTGTCGGCGGCAAGGAGAACGTGAAGGAAGTTGGTTACTGCGCAACCCGTCTGCGCTTTGAGGTCAAGGATAACGCCAAGGTGGACGAGAAGGCTGTCAAGGCCGCTGGTGCTGCCGGTGTCATCCGCCCCAGCAAGAACGCTTGCCAGGTGATCATCGGCACCAAGGTTCAGTTCGTGTACGACGAGCTGAAGAAGATGCTGTAACGCACACAGCATTCTGAACGGAATTTGTGCGGGAGACTGGTTGCTCCTGCATTCCCATAAAAGCCGCCGGGAGAAGGGCAGAGCCTGCCGCTCCCGGCGGCTTTTTGCGTTCCCGCGCGGAGTGTGCTATACTGGTTCAAAAGGCAGATACGGGAGGAAAAACCATGAGCAAAGTGTACAGCTGGCGGAAACTGAACGAAAAAGAACTGACGCGGGTCTATCTGGACGAAATGCGGCGGGACTTTCCGCCCACGGAGCTAAAGCCCCTGAGCATGATCCTGAACAGCGAAGCGGACGGCACCGCCCACACATGGGGCGTGTTCGACGGCGAAACACTGGCGGCGTACCTGCTCATGGTGCGCCCGGCAGGCAGCAGGGTGAGCCAGCTGGATTACTTTGCCGTGCTGCCGGAATACCGTTCTGCAGGGCTGGGCGCGCAGCTGCTGGCCGATCTGCCGCAGCACGAGCGCGGTGCGCAGGCCATCCTCATTGAGGCCGAATGCCCGGATAAGGCGGAGGACGAAGCTATGGCTGCGCGGCGGCTGGGCTTTTACTCCCGGTGCGGGGCCCGGGACACCGGCTTCACCGAGCACCTGTTTGATGCATGGTTCCGCATTCTGGTGCTGGACTGCCCGGGTGCCGGTACCTTTGCGGACCGGCAGGCCGTGGATGCTCTGGTGGACTGCTACCGCCGCACCATCAGTGAGACCGAGTGGCAGAAGTACGTGCAGTTCTACTGCCCGGACGGAACAAAATACTGCTGAGCAGAAGGCGCTCTGTGCAAATTATGTGTACAGAGCGCCTTTTTGTCATATTTTTGTTGACAGACTCCCAAAAAGTGGTACGCTAAAAGCACAGCAAAACGCTTTTAGAGGAGGGCAATGTTATGGCAGAAAAAATGACCCGGCGTACCTTTATGAAGAGCGCAGCAGCTGCGGCAGTGGCTGTTTCTCTGTCCGGCGTGCTGGTCGGCTGCGGCGGTGGAAGTGTTGCGGCCGATGAGGTGAAGCTGGGCGCATATACGGTGAAACTGTACAGTGCGAATACACATGCAGAAGTACAGGGCACCGGCGGCTCTTCGTATAAGATCACGGCAAAGGCAGATATTACATTTGATAAGAATGCGGGAGGCACGTTCCAGGAACTGCCCTGTAAAGGAATGTTTACGGGTAAGATCGGCGCGGTTTCTCTGAATACAACCAAACCGACCGGCAGCCTTACGATGTCGAATTTCGCAGGTCTGAACTGGTTCATGAGCAAGGCGACAGTCGAGGTCGAAATGACGATCCCGACAGAGGAAGCCTATGAGAAGATCGCCGCCGGAACCCCGGTGGAGATAACGGTCAAGCTCAACAATGTAGAGGGAAAGCTGTATATCGTACAAAAGGGTAATTCATTAGGATAAACAGGATAACTATATCAGCAGGGGCCTCCGGGCTCCTGCTTTCTTTCAGTTCTGCCGCCGTTTCGTGCATAATGCCGCAAAAAGCGTCATTCTCGAAAACTTTTTGCCACAAATTGCCAGATTTTACTTGACATTGTCCCTTTTAGGGTCTATAATAAGGGTGTAAGAACGAACGTGACCCGAAAAGGGTAGGAGGAAGATTATGAAAACTCTCGAATCCATGAAGCAGTTCATCCGCGAAAACAATTTCACCGCTCTGGTCAATGAGCTCGTCACCGGTGCCGACATGGACGTTGCAGACGCTGTCGAGTACGTCTACGACATGAAGACCCTCAGCAAGGCTCAGTTCGCAAGCAAGTATTTCGGTTGATGGTCGATAGGGGGGTAACGATATGTTCAAAAAGTTGGTCAAGGCAATCGCCGCAATCCAGAGCGAAAACGACCGCGACGAGTGCTACTGGCAGATTGACCGTGCATTCGAGGAAGAGCGCATCTCCTTTGAGGACCACGAGCTCCTCTACGGTCTGGCTGGTATGGTTGAGGTCGCTTAATTTTTTTGCTTTCGTGTGTCCCTTTTAGGGACGTTAAGCAAATAGCAAGACCCGTTTCGGGTAGGAGGTTTTTATGGAGCTCTACAAGTACACCGGCAGCGTTGCCGCCCTGACCGTTCGTTTCGGCAAGGCCGAGACCATCACCCTCTACGACAGCTACGACGACAGCGTCGCTCCGGTTCGTCTTGATGTGCGCGGTGCTCTGGCCGAGTACATCAAGGAAATCGAGAGCACGGACAGCGAGGAGCGGTACATGAATCTCGACTGGTACTACGACTTCAATATGCTGCTCCGGCGCATCGAGGTTCCGGGCGTCCCGTCCGGAAAGGCGCTGAAGACCGTCGTCCCTGCCAAAGTTCTGACGCAGACCCGCAGTAACCCCGACGAGCTCGTCTGCTTCGGTTGCCCCGATTTCATCAACACGACCAAGCCGGTCTCGATGGGGCCAGATGATTACCAGAACTTCCTCATGTGGAAGCGCGAGAACAGAGACTAAGGAGGGATTGCATCATGCTTATTTTCAAAGAGGACAGCCGTACCGGTGTCTCGTGTGGGCTGAACGATTTCGGGGAACTTTTCATCGGCAACTCCCGCTCCGGCTACAATCTGCCTGACACCCCGGAGAACCGAGAGAAGATTCTGAAAGATTTCGACTGCTGGTGGACCGGCTGGACGAAGCCCATCTTGTGATGGCCACAGCAAGGTCTGAAAGGAGTATTTTATGACAAACGAAAGTAATTTCCCTGCCGTGTTCTTTGAGGATTTTCTCGCCGCTCTCCGCAAGGTGCAGGATGAGAACCGCATCCACGGGAATGTGGAGGTCTTTGAGCTCCGGCCGTCTCCTGACGGTGCTGTTCATCTTGGCGTGAGCTGGCCCTCCATTGGGACGGTTCCGCCGGAGGAGGCGAAGAAGTTCGCCGAGGAGGTCGCCCGGGCGGCCGCCGCTGCCGCTGCCTTTCCGTACAACGGCTATGTGTATACGTTTGAATAGGAGGTCCTTCTGATGACCGTTCTTGAGCGTTTGAAAGCTGCCGGGTATGACCCGGCCGTGTCCCTGTTCCCCGACCGCATCGGCAAGGCCGGTTCCATGGAGTGCGAGCGTATCCAGATTCGCACGTTCTTCTGCCGTCCTCGCGAAAACGAGGCCGCCATCGGGGTGACTGCAACCGCGATGACCCACTTTTCCGACGGCTCGACCCGTCCGTATCCGGACGGCTGGCCGCGTAGCCTTGAGGCCAGCGTCACGCTCTACTTCGCTGGCGACGCAGAATTTCATTATTTCGGCAACGTCGCCACCGACCTTGTCGGCTCCGATGCCGAGTTCCGATACAGGCTCTTGAGCCGCTGTATTCAGGACTGCAAGTATTTCCTCGGCTGCGGCTCGCGTTTCAGCAAGTACCTCTGGGGCTGCTGCGTTGAGAATCATATTCAGGCCATGCGCATCCTGTGGGACAGCTTTTCCGACGACGAGAAGCCGGAGTGGACCTCTCTCGAGGAGATTGAGCGGTTCAGCAAAAAGATGCTTGAGGAGGAGATTTACTGATGGCTGCCCAGAATTTCAAGTTGTTCCTCGGCTGTCTCGGAAACGGCGTAACGGTCTGCAACTCCGCCGTGATGGAGAACGGCGATTTCAAGATGGTCGCCCACATCTCCAACGAGGGAAAAATCACTTGGTACGTCGGCGAGGATTACCCGCCTGCGGATGCTCTCGCGAGCATTCGGGCCTGCGCAGAGCAGGAGCGGGCAAAGTACGAGACATGGCTCAACGGCCTGTCTCCGGCCGCGCGCCGGGAGTATCAGCTCGAGCGGCTGCCGCTCCCTGAGTTTCTTGAGGAGCTCCGCAAGGCAAAGGAAGAAAGGGAGGGAGCCTAATGGCCCGCGATATCCACGATTACGACAGCCTCAAGGAGGCATACGGTGACCTGCTCATGTTCGGGCGGTTTCCCGGTCCGGTGCGTAGCGAGCGCGTCGAGGAGTTCGTTATTCAGCTCAAGCGAGACATCCGAGAATACGTCAATCGGGTTTCCGATTACCGTATTGTCCGTGACGAGCTCGATTCTTTCATCGAGCTTGTCGAGCTGCCTGACTACACCTCCGGCTATTCCGAGGAGCGGGCTCTCTTGTGGTTCAAGATGTACCGGTCCTACCGCCTTTTCGACGAGCTCGGCTGCTCCGGGCAGTTCTTCACCACCAGCGTCAAGCTCTTTCGCCGTCGCGGTTGCTGGTACGCCTATCATTTTGTTTCAGTCGATATGTAAGGAGGTTCGCATGGAAATCAATATCACGTACAAAAGCCCGGAGCATGAGGTTGCGTTCCTGTCTGAGCTTCAGCGGATTCCGCACATCGTAAATCCCGAATCCGGGCGACGGCTACGGCCGGAGCGTCCGGGCCTATCACGGCTCAACGCTCGCTCCGGTCTGCCAGATTGACCGCAAGACAAATCAGGTCATACATGAGTATCCGAGTATCGCTGCTGCCGCCCGTGCTACCGGTCTGGATGACAGTGCTATCGGAAAGGTTTGTAAGGGGAAGTTACCCCATGCGGGCGGTTTTCTCTTTCGGTACATCGAGCAGTAAATTTTTCACAGGTACGCAAAAATATTTCAAGATTTTGCCATTTTGCTCTTGCTTTCCACGCGCTCGCGTGGTATAATATAGTCAGTTGAGGGGGCCGCTCCTCAATGAGTAAGGTGGCAAGGCCAGAAAGGAAACGAAATGGACGACGAAATGAATACCGCCGAGGTGCTTCGCGACGAGGCAAAGGAGAACCGGACCCGTGAAATTCTTGAGCTTATGCGTAACAGCAAAACGCTCGAGGAGGCCATGGAAAAAGTAAAAGCCCTGCTCAACAAGTAAGCAGGGCTCTCCGATGAAGAACAAAGGCCGATGACGGCGGCCAGAGTTCTGAAATGCTGGGGGAGTGAGAAACAGCTTGCAGATGCCTCACTTCTCCGGCATTTTTATAATATCAGAATCAGGGGAGGATTTCAAGATGGTGTCTATGCCACTTACAGCTCGCATAATCTACCTGCGAGAGTCTCGCGGGCTGAACCGCACCCGATTGTCGCAGCTCTCCGGCGTCTCGCTGCGGACGCTTGAGGACTGGGAGGCCGGTCGCCGCGTTCCGCGTGATGTCTACCAGATTCATGCCGTCGCCGCTGCGCTTGGCATGAGCATTGAGGATTATCTTGGGCTGTAAAGAATCAGGAGACCCGACGTTGTGCCGGGTCTCCCTTTTTGTTATTCGGGCATAAAGCCGTAACCGGCCTCAAATGCCGCCACTTCTCGGAGGTAGGCAACGCGGCCTGCTGCGCGGTCGATGGCGTCGCGCAATTCGCGGTTTTCCACCAGCTTGAGCAGCGCGGTGAGCGTGTCCTCTGCCTGCATGATTTCGCGGGTGTCCTGCGGGTTGACCTGCTCCATGTAGAGCTCGTAAATAGACTGTTCCATGCTTGCCTCCTATATGCCCGCCTGCGGTGGAGCCGCTGCTGCGCATATAGGATTTGCGCCGCGCGCGGTTCTTCCCGCTGCGGAGATTTTGGAGCAGCCAGTGGTGACGGGAGGGCTGTTCGTGTTCCCCGTGCAGCCCTCTCCATCACCTCCCTGTGGGCCGTCTCCCGCAGGTTGATTTTAACTTGCTGGCAATTTGCTGGTAGCTTTTCGGGGTGCTTTCTCCTGCGTTGAGCCCTAGAACGCCACGAGCAAGGCTCCGGGGCCTCAATTTCGGGCTTTTATGGTCCGGCCGTAAAGTTTGCCGCCCGACCGTTGCGACGCTTTGTGGGTCTCCGCAGGAAGCTTTCGTCACTTGCCGGGTCATTTTATGCGTTCAGCTCTTTCTCGAGCTGCTTGATACGCTTTTTCACTGACAATGCGGGGTTGAGGCGTAGTCCCTCCCGGTAGGCATCGAGAGCTTTCTGCTTGAGCTCGTTCCGGTCGTATATCTGGCCGAGCTCTTTATAGGCGTTGGAGAGCTGGTATGCGGACATCTTGGGGTTTAGAGCAGACAGCCTCAAATAGCCTGCCGCTTTCTGTTCTGTCAGTTCCGTGTAGTTTTCTTTCAGCTCGTCCATACACACCTGCGCCTTTTCGAGTAGCTCATAGGGCGACAAGTCCGTTTTTTCTTTATACAGTCTCAGCCTCTCGGCGTCTTTCTCAAACGTCTCGGCATCCGGGCCATCAATTCCGGCTTTCGCCCTGTTCTTTGCATCGAGCTCCTTTTCCCAACTGTCGTCGCTCTCGACCTCGTCCCTTGCCTTTTTCAGGATAGCCGCATATTCCTCGTATGGGATGCCCATGCGCTCTGCCGCTTTCATGGCTCCATAGTCCGGAATCTCCTGCGGCTCGTCTGCTGGGACTGTTGGCTCGAGGGAAAATGTAAAGCCGTGCTTCTCGCTCCACTCTGTCTCCCGCTTCTTTGCGGTGAACAGAGTGAATTTTTTTCGTGTCGAATCCACGTTTATCCCGCGAACAGAATTTGCGCTCACCGGGACGGCTCCGGCTGCTATGGTCGAAAAGGTGTTCGCATCAATGAGCATGGTGACCTCTCCGCTCGGGCCATTTGCTGTCTGAAAAAGAGCCACGCTGCCGTCGTCAGATATTCCACACGCGGCAATATAGGCATCTGCGTCGAAGTAGGCCAGCGGCTTGAGTTCTCTGTCTGTGATATAGCACCGCTTTTCATAGAAGCAAGCCACGCGGCCCGCCTTACTCGGTGCAAAGTTCAGTTCGGAGCTCGGTTTCCTGTCTCTACGGTCGCGCAATTCACTCTGGATTTCTGCTGCGCCGTCGATTGTTACCCCCCCCCCGAACAGTTGTTCGTGGGTGAGGGACGCAGTTGTGTTGCCCATAACTGTTGTCCTCCTGTCCTGTGTTGGTAGTCGTGCTCTTATGATAGCACCTAAAAGGGACAATGGCAACGGCTTTCGCACCAGCGATTGCAAAATCGCTGAGTATAATATATTCTCTACTCTACTCTTCTTTACTCTACTCTACTTTGTCGATTGTTTCGCCGGAAATACCCGGAAATGCTGTTTTCAGTGCGTATCCGCGCGGATATGCGTTCAAAACGGTATTTCCGCTCCGGTTATATTGTTTTTCGTGGTATTTTGGGACAACTGCGTGTGCTGTCTCGTATGACCCTTTTATCAACTTTTTCCACCTAGTTTTCCACTTTTCGGGTCATTCTGGTATTTCCGCGCCGTTTTTCTGCGGTTATCCACGGAAATGATAGAAAATGTATCAAAAAGTGCATTTCTGTCCCGAAAATGTCTTTTTACGAGAATAACCGCGCCGGAAATGCCATTTTAAGTGCGTTTCCGGGGAAGATATTGCAAAAAACGGCAATAAAAAAAGAGCCTCCCGGCCCTCTTGTGCGAGGAATACCGGGAGGCTCGTGCTGTTATGTGGTAGCTGCTGGGGCGTCCTTAGTGAATCTGGTTCTTGACGTTCTCGTAGGTCTTATCGCCCTCGATAGCGGCCTGCGTGAAGGAGTTGTTGTACCACCAGTTAATCAGGGCCGTAACGGTGGTGATGCCCGTGGTGACGAGCTGTTCCACCGTGCTGCTCTCGATGGGCAGCGGAGACTTGCCGAACGCGCTCAAAATCTGGTTTGCCAGAGCCAGCAGCAGAGCAGCGGTACGGGCGATGGTGGCGGCGGAAACTTTGTTATTGTACTTCATAATAGCGTTCTCCTCTCATTCGACAATGGATTTGATTCCGCAGCGGGAAACGACTTCCCGCTGTGCGTGTTTGACCTTAGAGGCGTAGTCCAAGGCTGCGTGCATATCACCATTGCAGTGCGCGTCAGGGATGCGCTGAACTGCCTTTGCGGTGGCCTCGCCGAGGGCGATGGCGGCGAGAGAAGTTTCATAGATGCGGATTTGCAGCTCCTCTCTGCTCTTTTCGCGCTGGGCTTCAATGTTCTCGCGCTTCTTGGCTTCTTCGGTCCGCTTTCTCTCGTGCTGCTCGATTTTGCGCTCAATCAGCCAGACAGCAAATCCAAAGATTCCAGACGGCACTCCAACGGTGACGAGAATTTGCCATGTTTCCACTGGTATCACCTCCTCCCTCACAGATATTTGTCTGCGCCTGACAGGGCAGTCCAGCTCTTGGGGCCGCAAATGCCATCAGGGACGAGGCCGTGCTTACGCTGGGCCGTCATCAGTGCCTTTGTGGTAGCCGGGCCAAAACTGCCGTCGTGCGGGATGCCGAGGAGCCGCTGCAGCATAACCGTAGCTGCGCGGTTAGCGGCTCCCTCGCAACCCTGCTCGATGGTCGGCAGGACAAACTTATTGTAGGTGGTGCTGGGATACACGCCGGGCTGGACGCAAAGCCATGTAGCCTTGCCTCCGCGCGTGTCGGTGTGGACAATGGCGGCCTTGTCGTGCCAGTAGATGCCGACCGCGCCAAAGCCCTGTGCGGCCGCGATGATACCGAGGGCAACGGGGTTTACGCTCCGGTCCCTCGTGCGCCAGTCGGCCGCAATGCCGTAGAGGTGGCGGCTTGTCCGGCTGCCGCCCACTTTCGGGTCTGCGTTGTGCTTCACGCACCGGTAGCCCGACGTAACCTTGATGGCCTTGCCGAGCTTGGTGCGGACGGTCTGCATCTTCTGGACGAGCTCCGGGTCAATCATCTGCGCCGTGCATCCGCACGGGCAGGCAAACTCGGACCGCTCGAAGTCTGTGGTGATTTTCGTGTGGTCGTTCGGCTTAAAGGTAATTACGCTCATTCTCGACGTCTCCTTTGTCGGTCTGTTTGAGTACGGAAAATTCTGCGTGTACCACCGCGCGGGCCGCTCCGTAGCCCTCCGGCTCCCCGCAGTTCGTTTCGAGGGAGTATTCCTCCCACCGGTCGAGCAGCTTAACGGTGGCCGTCAAAAGCTGTTCGAGCCTCTCCTCGCGGTTCATTGGCGGCTCCTTTCAGCGGCTCTCGCCGCGCCGGAACAGTGTGTAGTGCGGACGTTCCTCCCCAAACAGCCAGTATCGCAGCCAGTCATCGAGGACGACGGCCGCGATGGACACGAAAATCCACAGGATGCTAAACGGGAGGCAAATCTGCCCTTTGTAGTTGAGCGGCATCCCGGAGTAATCCCAAACGCCGAGGCCGAGCCAGACGTTGAGAATCATCCCGGTCACGAGCTCTGCTCCTGTCACGATGGCCGAGCCGATGACGCCCTGCAGGAGGAGCGGGGTGTCCCACTCAAGCAGGCCCTCGTTCAGCTCGCCGAGAATCAGGAAAAGGAATCCGCCGAGGACGAACATCGTCCAGTGCGTATGCCCGCGCCATGCCATCTCGAGGAGCGCGTAGGCCGTGCCTCCGGTCAGGAACAGCGCGGCCGCCTTACTTGCCCGATACACTGGCGATGACCTGCGCCATGTTGGTCGCAAGGTCCTCCGGGAGCTGCGCGCCGTAGTGGATGCCCGCCAGCTCGTCCGCCGTCTTTGCGCGGGTGGCCCACTGCTTCGCGTGGTTGAAATAGGTGGTATGGTAGAGCTTGTGCGCAATGGCTGCCTCTGCGATAGCGTTGATGTCGGCCGCGCTGAACACGCAGCACAGCTCACCATCCGCGTGATAGGGATAGCCCTCCGCGCCTGCTTTCACAGCCTCGAGTGCGACGTTGAGGTTAATCTGGTCTGCCTCCGTCAGCGCAAAGTGCTGGGAGGAGCCGTCTGCCAGCTCGACCCAGCAGCCCTCGACGATTGCCTTGCGGCAGGCGTTGTCCAGCTCGTCCAGCTTTTTGGGCAGCAGCTCCTCGAGCTCCTGCTTGCGGGCCATTTCGGTCCATGCGGAGACGTTGGCCTTGATGCTGTCCTCGATGCCCTCCCGCCACGGGATGATGAGGGTGTACTCCTGCGCCGTGTATACGGTGGTCTGCTCCTCGCCGCTTGCGCCGGTCGTGGTGCGGGTCTCCGCGTTGATATTCTCGTGCAGCAGTACCTCACACTGTTCGGGGTTGAGCTGCGTTACCGACACAATAGGCGGTTCGTGCGCGTATTCTCGCTTCATGTCTGATAGCCTCCTTTAGCTTTTTGAAGTTCACATACGGCTTAACGTACTTCACGAAAAAGCCGTGGCAATGTGCGTGTTTCAGCCATCCGCAGTAGCTCATAACCGCTGCTGCGTCCCGCGCTCGCACTCTGCCTGTTTTCTGGGTATGCTTGTAGGTTTTCTTCACCCTCCGCCTCAAGCGCAGAGCGAGGTTCTTTCGCAAGGTCGTTTTCTCGCGGAAGAATCGGAATCCGAGAAAATCCACCGCGCGGGCTGCCGTCGGGAATATCTGCCAGTTCGCCTTGAGCACAAGGCCGAGACCCGCCAGAAACTTCTCGATTGCCTTTACCGCTCTGTGCAGGAGCTTTTTACTCGATGCCCAGAGACACATATCATCCATGTACCGGACAAAATACCGTATGTGAAGCACTTCCTTGATGAAATGGTCGAGCCGCTGCAGAAGGAAGTTCGCAAACCACTGTGAGGTGTAATTGCCAATCGGCAGGCCGTCCGAGCTGTTCAGCACCGTCTCACACAGCCGCAGCATCCGCTTGCACTTGATAACGTGCCGCAGTTCCTGCATAACGGCCGGGGCCTTAGACGATGGGTAGAATTTTCGGATGTCGAGCTTTGCGCAATACTTTGTGTTCTTCCGGTCCAGCTTGTACCACTTCTCGATGCGCTTCTTTCCGTAGTGCGCGCCGCGTCCGGGGACGCTGCCGCAGTTCGTTTCGCACATCCCGCGCATAAACACGGGCTCGAGAACGAGTATCATCATCCAGTGGACGATTTGGTCGGGGTAGAATTTCGGGCAACAAATTTCTCTCACCTTTTGCGTCGCGCCGTCCTTGATTTGGAATCTGCGGTACGGTGAGGGCGTAAAGCTCTCGTTCGCAATCATGGTGTAGAGTTCATCGACGTAATGGTCGATATTATTCAGGATGCGTCTAACCGACCTCCGGCGACGCTTTTTCCGTGATGCCTTTATGATGGCGTCCCTGATAAGCCCTCTGTCGAGGAGCTTTTCATACAGGAATCCTGCCCTTTTCAACAGGCATTCACCTCTTTCTTTTAGCCTTGAGGGTTTTCGAGGCCTGTCCGGTCCTACTAGCTCCCACCTGATGTGGCGTATTTTTGCCAAGTGGCAAGGCGGCCCGTTCTCCGGGTCCGGCTGTCTCTAGGACGGCGAAATGGTGTGCAATAATTTATGGGAACGCATAAAGAAAGACGCGCGCGGCGGTTCCAGTTCGAGTTCGACGGGGCATTGTTGCAGTTGAAGTAACGAGGGCCGGAGTACCGGCCATCATCGAGGGCGCCGCCAGCAAGCACCGCGTTGACCGCGTTGCGTCCGTACCAGTGATAATCAGCGTAATAGGTGGAGGAGCTGCCGCCGATTGTCTTGGTTACGCGGATAAAAGGATAGCGCGGGTCTTTGCCGAGCTCCTTGACATAGCCGTCCTGACCGGGCATCTCGAAGTCGAGCTGCACATAGTCGGAGCTGACTGTGCCTCCTGCGTATTTGGTGGGGTCAGGCAGATAGGCCATGTGGTACTTGTAGCTGCCCTCCGCGCCCTCTCTGACCTGCAACAGGTCTGCCACGTTGACCCATGCGTTCGCGTAGGGGTTTTCCTTGCCGCGATAGATGAATGGGTACTTGCCGCTGGTATTGTCCACGGTGGAGCCGGAGCTGGCCGCGACAATGTCGGCCGCGCCGTTCACCCACGGGCGGGAGCTCACATGGCAGCCCTCCGTAACGCTGACTGCTGCGCCGTCGAAGTAGAGGTAGGTCTGGTCCGTGCTCTTGTCCTCGATTTTGGTAATGATGCGGTTCTTTGCAACTTCATCACTCCAAATGTTGCTCTTGGACAGGCTGATGGTCTGGCCGACGACGTAGCCTGCTGCCTGCGCTTTCGTAATGAGGATGCGGTTCGCGCTGTCCTCCGCTGCCAGTGCAACATGAGAATCAGCATACGGCAGGGAGCTCGCGCCCATGATGACGGTCTGCACGTCTTTCGTGCCGAACTCGACCATCATCAGCAGACCGTCGATGTAGTTATCGACCGCCAGCATACCGGTGTACTGGGAGCCCAGTTTCTTGATGACGGTCGCCCATCCGTTCAGGCTGTTGTAGTCGCTGAATACGCCGCTCCGGCTCGTGGGCTTCTTGCTGTCGGTCTCGCCCTCCATAGCGACGAGGTAGGCGGCGGAGTAGGTTCGGGGCATAAACTCAAAGCCCAGGACCGGGTAGGTAGACACGGCCATGACCTCGTAGTCGCCGTCAATGCCGTCGAAGTAATAAAACTCCGGCGTCTCGACATACACCAGCTTTGCCGGGTCGTTTGTGGTGTAGCCCGGCTCACCCTCGTATGCAGTGACATGGAACGTGCGGTCTGCGTCGCGGTAGCCGTTGCAGCGGCGACGGCCTGCGAACGGGTAAGCCTTGTCGAAGTCGTTGGTGACGGTCTGGCTGCCAACACCAGCCTCCGCCGTCATGCCGACGCTGTCGTAGATGCGCTCGCCCTTGCTTGCGCTCGCGCCCTTGGGCCAGCGGACGCCGTAGATTTTGACGTGCTCTTTGCGTTCCAGTGCGGAAATGCGGTCGTCCAGCTTGGTGAGGTCTGCCTTAGTGGCGAGGCTCGACGGGTCGATAGTGACCTTGACCTCGGAAACGCGGTCGATGATGGTGTTGATGTCGTAGGTCGCCACGTTGGTGATGGCCGTGCCCTCGGGGCGAATCCACTGCGGATTGTCGGAGAATCCTGCGTAGGCGTACAGAATCTCTTTGCCGTCGGTGTCCTTTGCAAAGACGCCGATTTCCTTGACGAAAAAGCCCTGCGTCACGCCGATGCTGGAAACGGTGACGACGATTTTCGCCTCGCCGTTCTTCGGGTTGTCCACGCTCTCGATGGTGGCGTTTTTCAGTTCATGCACGAGGGCGTTGAGCGTTGCCGGGGATGCAGGAGGAGTGCCGTCGCCGACTGCGACGCGGGTAATCTGCAATGCGCCTTTCTGCGCCAGCAGTTTGCCGATAAGGGCAATGCCTTTGTTGGTGGTAATAGAACCGTCCATTTAGATACTCCCTTTCTGTGCTGTCTGCACAATGTAGTGTGTGTTCTCGATGACGCCGCAGCCGGTCCGGGCCGTGTATGCTGCGGCCGCGCGCTCCCGCTGAAATGCCGGGGCGATAGCGACGAGCGTGGTCTGCGCATAGGCCGCACCGGTCCTTACGGTGCTCTCTGCGCTGTCCTCCCAGCCGCTATACAGAATCATATCTGCGGCCGTTCGGCTGCTCTCAACCATGCCTGTGCGGGCGTGGAGTGCGTTCTGTGCGCTGCGCCGCTCCGGTGCAGGCAGGTCAACGGCCGTTTTGCTCGATTCGAGGACGATGGCCGCTGCGTGGAGCCCGGTCTCAAACGAGAGGCCGGGCTGCGGGTGCAGGTCGATGCCGGTCCTGTCGCTCTGCGTGATATAGCTGCCGGTGTGCAGCTCTCCGGCTGCGCTCTGGCCGACAGGCGGCGGTGGTACAATGTCGTACCGGTTGCCCTCGAGTGCGTTCGAGCCAACATAGAGCCGCTCCGAGAACTCGATTTCGATGTTGGTGTATACGCCGAGGTGCGCGGGTATCTTCTTTCGCAGGATGTAGTAATAGTCATCCTCCGGTGGCGTGTCCTTGATGTCGGACTTCACATGGATATAGACCGTTCCGCCTACAAAAGAGACCTCACAAGTGCCCTCTGTAAAGGCCCGGGTGATGTCCTTGATTTCTCGCGCGCCGATGTGGTTGCCGCCGATGAAGTACGAGGCGACGAGCTTGCGCCGCGCCTCG
>ERZ825324.2953-NODE-2953-length-16700-cov-3.006368_pt1 | contig 16700 bp, 15 predicted proteins | sample MGYA00519859_ERZ825324 | MGnify/ENA primary metagenome ERZ825324 (study PRJEB31778, sample SAMEA3449198) | human gut metagenome | biome: human gut; feature: human-associated habitat; material: faeces | place: United Kingdom | collected 2010/2012 ... | reverse complement strand
AATCTACGTTCAGAATGAACCCCAAAATCCCGTTTTACTATATATATCCAAATAATTACTAGCCATTTTATATCCAGAGAAATTATTTAAAGAATAATTTAGTGCTACTTTAGCCTTTAATTTACCAATTGTTGAAATAGCAATATTTATTGACTCTAGAAGTGATGAAATATTATCTAATTCAAAAAAAGAGACTTTAGTATCATCGAAAATCTCTTTGAATATAGATATATTAGAACATACCACAGGAGTTTGCATTAATGTAGCTTCGACCGCTGCAAGTCCAAAACCTTCACTACGTGAACACATCGCATAGACATCAAAAAGGGATAAATAATTATATGGAGTGGGTAAATAATCCAAAAATAATGTTCTATCTATTACATTTAAAGTTCGACTCAGTTCAATCAGTTCGTTTTTAGCCTCTCCTTCGCCTATTATAACTACAGCCAAATCCTTTCGTTTTTCTAGCACTTTTATTAATTGTTCTAACCCTTTAATCCGAGTTAAATAAGCATAGCTTCCAATAATCTTATAATTTAAATCTCTAAATTTATTTATTTGTGCTATAATTGAAGGATCATTCTTATCTGGTCTATACGTTATATCAATCCCATTATATACTCTACTAATAGATTTTAGTTTACATTCATATATCTTTTTTAGTTGATCTGATATCACCACTACAGCATCAAATTTTTTAATATAATGCAACCATATCTTTGTAAATATAAAAGAGACGAAAAAATTATAATTATAGCATAAATCGCAAGCTATATCAGAATGAATAGTAGTAACAACTTTAGCATTAGAAATATTATTTTTCCACTTAGCAACATATTTATCAGGACGAAATCCATGAGAATGAATTATATCGTAATTATCAAAAGATATTGGTGTATCAAAATCAATTCGATATGTCTGACAACAAAAATCAATTCCATATTTTTCATCAAAATAGAAAAGATCTACTTTTTCTACCTGATTAATAAGATTTCGAACTAAAGTATCAACGACTATTATAGGCCCCTTATTTATGAGAGAAGGTACTATGAAAGCTATTTTCATTATTCTAGAAAAAAGAATTTATATTGATAAAATTCACCATTATCAAAATTATGGACTCTATAAATAAAAGAAAATGCAAAAAAGATTACCACAAGTGTATATATAGTTATCCGAGAAAAACGAGTCATTGATATTTTATCAAAAAGAATCGGAATAAGAAACAATATAACTAAATCAAAATACATAGCAATTCTAAAAAAAATCTCAATATCACCGAATGCAAAAATCAATATAAAAAACACACAATATGATTTTATCAATATTTCATTAAAATAATCTCCAATTAGTTTAGGAAATAATATAAGAATAGCACAAATAATAATTATCATTTTTATATACTCCATGATATTTAAAGTGAATCCATCTCCAGCAAGATAATTAGCCATTCTTGATTCTATAACTCCTCCTACAAACATTACTAAATTAATCGCTCCTACAATTTTCAGAAAAACTCCTATTATTAAAATAAAAATAATATTCCATATATTCAATTTAAAATATCGTAATACAAAAAAAGCAGGAAGAAAGACGATCATCGATAAATGAAAAGACAGACCAACCAGAAAGCACAATAAACATTTTATATATTTTTTTTCAATAGTATAATTGATACAGTACAAAAACATAACTACAGAAACCATTTGCCGCATAAGTACCATATTATAAAACAAGAAATAAGTTCCAAGGTATATCATTACGCTAAGCATCGGATATTTACTATATTTAAAAATCAATTTTAACAATAATAGTAAACATATAGAAGTTAAAATAAAAACAAATAGGTTAAAGCTTAATCCTACTATATTTCCCAGCCAAACAACAGTATTATACCCTGGTTCAAAAAGTTCATAAGAATATGATCCCAATTCACCATTATAATGATTTTTATATATAGCATAGTCTGTATCAACACCTCCAACATTCCGAAATCCAGCCGTTATTGACAATAATATTCCAACAATAACAACAGAAAAGTAATTGACCTTTTTTCTATCAAAATCAGAAAAAGATAAAAAAGAAACAAACACTATTACAAATAAGAGCCAAAGCATCTCAAAAATGAATAAATAATACACTGAGATAATCTCAGTGAAATTTTTAAAATATCAATAGGATTTTTCCGTATACATGATAAATTAAATAAGCTCTTATAGTAAAGAATTCCACCCTTAGGGTTTCTTTTCATAAGTTTTATAAAATTAGCGGTCAACCCATCTGGTAGATATTCACACATATAAATACCTGTATTCACACATCTTAGCAAAGGAGAATCACAGACCGAAATTTTATTCCAGACAATAGCTTCTGATATAAACTTCTCTCCTTCGATTTCAGGAAATGGGAACCGACGTATCAGCTCAGTTTTAAAAACTTCAGCTTTATCCTCATATATCTTCCATTTATAACATATTGTCAAACTTGATGCATCAATAGGCGATACAGGAAAATCTGCACCAATCATTTTTCCTGTATTATAACAAATTTTCCTAAAGCACAATCCAGCACTCTGCTTTTTATTCTCTACCTTTTCCCATTCCTTACAAATAATCTCAACAGCAGTTAAGGTTAAATAGTCATCACTATCTACAATAAAAAATAACTGCCCTTGTGCTTTTGATGCTGCAAAATTAATGGCTCGATGTTTTCCACCATTTTTTTTCTTAAAATAAGCTATTTCAATAACATCCTCCTCCAACCACTTATCAAACAATTCACTTGTTTCATCTTCACTACCATCATCTACAACCAACCACTCAAAATCTTTACACGTTTGTAATTTCAAACTTTCGTACAACTTTGGCAAAATATATGCTCTATTGTAAGTTGAAGTAAAAACAGTTATTTTTTTTGTATCTTTTTGTTGTGCCATTTCAATAATACCTTTCTCATCGTTTGTGGTAATTTTATGATAGTTAACTTAATCTGTATAGGAACTGGTAGTTTACATTTATAAAAGGTCACGATTCTACATATTCTATCCACCTTTAATTCATAATTTACCACTTCCATTTCTGTCAAATTATGCTTTCCATACAGTGACAACAATATAGAATAAGAAAATCTAATTATTTGAGCATATTCAAGTGTAACACTAGAAGTCGAATATTTTTGCATGACAGAATAAACCATATATTCCAATATACAAATAAATGAATCAAAGTTTTTCCTACCATTTGATGACGTAATAGCTCCTGACATTCGCATTTTATAAATATAAGTAGGTTTATTAACTGTAGCCATCGTCAAAGCAGTAGTAGCTAACTGATATGAAAATAATTGATCTTCATGTAATAGTCCTTCTTTGAACCATAGATTATTTGAAACAAAATATTCTTTTCGAATAAGTTTATTCCACGCCATCTCATACCACATTCCGCTAATATAACATTTCAAAATATTATCATTTCCTATAACATATTCAGAAGTAGTAAGTCTATAAGAAATATTTCTTCCTATAACTCTAATACCGCCAACAATAAAATCAACAGAAAGATACCTTTCAGCAAGTCGCACAAAACATTCTATACAATCCGGAGTTATTTCATCATCAGAATCTAAAAAGTATACCCATTCCCCAGTGGCTTCTTTGACCCCAGAATTTCTAGCAGCAGACAATCCTTTATTACTTTTGTGATCTATAATTTTTACATTAAATCTTTTCTTTAATTTTTCAATATTAGAATGTGCAATTGACATTGAATTATCAGGAGTACAATCATTCACTAAAATGACTTCTATTTCTGAATAAGTTTGAGTATAAACGCTATATAAACAATCATTTATATAATCTTGTACATTGTATATTGGAATAATAATTGAGACCATTACTTTAAGCGTTGCCCTATTAATTTTCTATTTTTACAAAGCCATATAAAAGGTAATACTTTTATAATAAATGATTTTATATTTGTAGCATGAAATGTCCAAGCAATACTAAAGGCTTGAGAGAATTTTTTAAATTGAAAGGCTTGAGTCAAATAACGAAGTTTACTTGCATTTTCTAACTCCTTTATTGTTAGCTCTCCTTTACCATATTTACTTACAACATATTGAACAATAGCATCTATACTTTGATTAAATGCCATAGAACGTTGATAACTATTACTATTACTTATTGAAGTTGACAAACACCTATATCCTGCAGTATAATCATCTAAATAAATAATATTTGAATGTGCACTAATAGATAACCATACAGGATAATCTAATGTCTTAAAGTTACAGAGTATATATTCATCAATATCACAGTATAGATCAAACATGTTTCTTGAAAATAACACAGTTACAGCCGCAACCATATTGCTTTTCAATAAATCAGAATAACCTATTGTCTTTAAAGTTCTTTGGGATCGTGTTACTTCCTTTGAATCAGCATCTATAACGATCCAATTAGAAAAGACCAAACCGCAATTGGGAGTTTTTTCTATTATTTCAACCTGTTTATGAAGTTTAAAGGGGTCAAGCCAGATATCATCGCTTTCTAATATTGCTATATATTTACCCTTAGCTTGATTAAGCAAATATTTATAATTATGCATTAGCCCTCTATTCACCGAATATTGAAATAAATGAATTTTATTTGGATATTTTTCAGCATAAATTCTTGCAATAAAAGAGGTATTATCAGAAGAGCAATCATCACCTATTAGCAATTCTATATCAAAGTCAACCTGTTGCTGAATAAAACTCAAAATAGCCTGCTCTATAAATCTTTCATGATTATAAGTAGGCATCAACACACTAACTACCATATCTCAAAATAGAAATTATAAAATATAATTATTTTCTATCAAACAATTGAGAATAATATTCAATAATTCTTTGAAGTTTAAATTTACGTTCACATCTCCCCCAAAAGCGTTGTTCATTTCTATACTTTCCAGCATGACCATAATTAACCAAATACTTCGCATCCTTATATGATTTCATCATAATATTATTAATAAAATTTAACAGCAATTGTTTCCAATCCAAATATGTCTTATCGAGAAGCCAAGGTTTTTCCAACATTTCCAGATATTTATCCTTTGAAGAATCCAATTCTATAATATACTCAACTAATCTTTCTAAAGAATCAAAATCATGAGCATTTACAAAGGAGTCCACATTAAAATCTTTACCAACCAAAGGATTTCCCCAATATACTGGAATAGAATTCACCTGCATAGGTTCCATTATTTTTTCTGTTGTATATCCCAGTACCCTACTATTTTCAAAAGCAATATTAAACTTATATTGGCTAATAAAATCCAATTTATTATCAACAGGTCCTCCTATATTATTCCAAGCTCTTCCACCAGAGTCTACTTTCTTATAACTAGATAGTAATTTAAAGAAAGTCTCACGAATAGGATCTGCCCATTTATTATTTGAAACAACAATACTACAAAATTTACGGTCTAAAGCTTTATTTACATCAATCTTTTTATTCTGCAAGTTTGAAAATCCATCATATATAGCATATAAAGGCAACCTCAAGTAACGGTCCCCAAAATCAATATAATTAAAACCTATGGCATAATCACAAACGTTAAAATCAGGAACTATATTTTCACCTATAAACATGATTTTTATACAATCATATTCTAAATGTGACGTTCCAAAACATGAATAGAATAAATAATCTGGCTCATTAGATAGTACTACTTCGTATTGAATGGACAAAGCATCCACAATAAAGTTAGAAATAGTATCAAATCCATCCCAAAAATCAACAAATTTCAAATAAATCTTTTTCATTTTGACTAACAATATGATAGACAAGCAATCACACAAAACATTTTCACATACTTCTCAACTTTTTAATCAAAAAATCAAAAGTTTTTCTAGCAAGTAATTTTGCTTTTTTCTTACCATCATATAATACATTTAGAACACTTACACGATCTAAATACATTTTCCAAATCTTATCTATAACAATTTTATGATTTTCAAATGCATAAGAAATATCGATTGAATAAGAATCTAAAGAAAGTATTTCCAACATATTTTTCATTTTATGTTCATAAGATAAGCAAACAAAAGGAGTCTCATTATTAATAGAAAAAACTATAGTATGGTAGCGAGCGCCAACAACAAACTGAGCTCTCTTTATTATGGCTTGTTGTATATCCGAATCGTAATAAGTTGGAATCACTATAACTTTTTCGTTTTCTGCTTTTAATCTGTTAAAATAATCTTCATCTTCCATATTTGGCTGATAGAACAACTGAGGTAACAAAACAACAGTCAATCCGTTTGATGTGAATTTATCAATTAGACTAGAATAAAAACGATCTATAGACCTTTTATCATAATGAAAATAATCTATATGCCAACTATATAACTCATTAGGAACTAATACTACATATTCTTTAGGAAGTAAATTTAATAGCTCTAAAGGTAAGTCCATTCGTGGGGTTTCCAAATAAGCAGTATCAATTGATTGAATATAATGTACTGATAAATCTTCAGCATATCTATAACTCTGTGTATCTCGCAAACTTACAAAAGTAGAACGTGTCAAAATCTCCTTTGCTATTTTCCTAAAAAAATCATTCGTAGTAAAAGGACCGATTGAAGGGGAATAAATTACTAATGACTTTCCTTGATATAAAACCTCCTTCAACCTCCAAACATATCCATAATCACGATATAATCCCATATTTACCCCGCCCGGAGCACTAATAACAATATTAGCTTCTTTTATCATTTTAACTTCTCGACGTCTTTGCAAATACATTAAAGTTAAAAACCTAGTAATAAAACAAGGGCATTTCAAATATAGTTTTGTTATTTTATCTAATCCTCTAGCTTTCTTCTTTGTAGGCAATATTTGTTTTACATTTTTATACTTAAATAAACAACTTGCATCAAAATCATTCATATTATATGAAACTGCTATATCCTGAAATCCTCTATCATATAACGTACGAATTAGAGCCTTTCCCGCCGCCTCATCTCCATGATTCATGCTATGTTGATTTATAATTAATATTTTCATAACTAATGTCTTATAATTCATTTAATAATGATACGTATTGGTAGTTGAAACATCCCTTCGCATAGATATAGCTACATTAAAATGATCCAATAGTTCACCAACACCAATGATCATTATAGGTACTTCATTTTCTGGAATATAGAATTGCTTCTTCAACATCCTTAATTTACTATACCCAAAACCACATGATAAAGGTATTGTCCCTAATCCTAATGAATGTAAAGCATTTAGCAAATTCATAGCATATAAACCACCATCCACATAAGCTTGATGAACCTCATATGATAAAAAGGCATTCAAATTAGCAGTTACTAATATTGAACAATGAATTTCCTTCTCAAATCCATTCGATCCACCCTGCCATTGTAAAAGTGAATAACTCTTTTCACCTATAAAAATATGAGTAAGCCATCCTTGACGATTGCAAGCCGACGGAGTACGAGATGCTAGTTTCAACGCTTTTTCAAGCATTTCTTTAGAAGGTATTTTATTATCAAAATATCTAATAGAATGCCGACTATACAACAAAGATTCAAAAGTCTTATTACATTCCTTTAATATATCACTCTTAGCTATAGATTCTATTCCTGAATGTCTATTCAGATTTTGGAATCCAGTTCTAGATACTAAGTTTAAATATTGTTGTTCTATCTTGGTAATATCTATCCCCATTTCATTAGTATATTGTATATAACTGCCAACTGTAGATATAGGGAATTTAAGAAAATCCAAATCTTCTGTGGAATATAAATCATAATATCTATTTAAATTCTGCAGCATTATTAAAATCTTAGCTTGACCAAATCCTTTGCGTGGATTTCTCATAGACATGCCTTTTTCTATAACATGTGCCTCACGCAATAAAATATATTGCATTTTTTTCATACTTGCTTCTGTATTAACAGAAGCATTATGTCTACAAAGCAAGAGCCAAAAATAATAAGCCTCTTCCAAGAATTGCAATTTTAATCTTAGCCAATTATAAAATGGCTGGAGCATTTTTTTCACAATAACAACTGATTTATATAAAAAATTAAATTGATTTCCCCCTTAATTCTTTCAAGCGAAACAACTCTTTCCATCCTTTTAAAATGGCTTTAACTTCAATAAAAAATATTGGACGATAAACAGGAATTAAAAAACAAGAAAAGAATCCTGCAAAAAATATTGTTATTATTGTAACCCAAGCAGATCCAACTATACCACAAACTGGTATTAATAATAAATTTCCACACACGCAGACACAACAACCTATAATATTACGGACAACAGCCCATTTTTGAATGTGTTCCATTATCATAATCTGACCAGAGCATACAGATAGAGCCATTCCGACTGTTTTCCAAGACATTATTTGTAAAACAGGTACCGCTGCTAGATACTTCTCACCATAAGTATAATAAATTAACCAATAAGATATAAGAGAAACTGATATAGCTATAACTATAGAAATCCAAACAACTATGCTTACAAATAATATTTTCTTTTCTTCATATTCAACAATATTCTTTTCTTTCACTCTCACTAACAAAGGAGTTATAGTCTGTACCAAAATCATTGGTAAAAATAAAATAATATCTAAAAAGCGTCCTGCTGTTGCAAAATATCCAACAGACTCATTATCAATCATATTTTTTATCATAACCTGATCAATACGTTGATAAATAACTACAGCCGCACCAGATAAGACAAGCGGAAATGATTCTTTTATTAAAAAAAAAGCTATTTTCTTATTAAAATTCCAATAAGATACTTTCCCGATTTTTCGATAATAAGATAAAAAATATCCTCCAGAAACTAAGACAGTATCAAACATAGTAGCTATAATGAAGTACTCCAACGGAGCCTTATACCATAAAAGTATTATCTTTAAAAAAGCCCCTATAATAATCCTAAAAAGTTCTGATTTAACAATATATTCATTCTGCAATATGGATGTAAAATAGTTTCTTATAACATTAAAGCAATTTGAAAAAACAGTTACTGCATATATTAATATTATAGTAGATGTAAAGAGATCAGTTTTATAAATTAATAGACTTATTCCTATTAAAATATATGCTAGTAAAGCAAAACAAAATCGTATACAAAATGCAGTGCCTATTATTGTTTGATACTTTTGGGGATTTCGTGAAAACTCCCTAATTTCAATATCATCTAAACCAAAAGAAGATATAATCAAAAAAATAGAAACATAACTGATAACATAGTTCATTAATCCATAATCACTCGGTCCTAAATAACGAGCAACTAAAATACCAACAAACAAAGCTCCTAACATATTGGCTACCTTACCTAGTATAGCCCAAAAGACATTCAAGAAAACTCTTTTTTTTGTATCTGATAAATTTAACAAATAATTTCCAACAAGTAATTTAAACATTCTATTTATTCATTTCTACTTTAATACAAAATAGAATTTACAATGTCAATAATTATCTCTTACCCTGTCGAACCATAAATTCAGTCCCACCCACACAGTAATATCTCCTATTAACATTATTGTATTATTTACATAGGGCATAAACAGAATATTCACCGCACTAAATGCACAAGAAATCAGTAAGATCGTTATCATCGCCTTTCTTGGTGTGAAACCCATTGCCAGGAACTTATGATGAATATGGTTCTTGTCCGGTTCGAAAGGGCTCTTGCCACTGCGAACACGAACCATCACCACACGGATCACATCGAATGCAGGGACAATCAGCGTACTGAAAGCAATCACGAAAGCACCTTCGGTATACGGGGTGACATCCGGATTGTACTGGCTGTATTTGATGGCAAGGAAAGAGAGCACATAGCCCAAAGTCAGGCTGCCCGTATCACCCATAAAAATCTTACGGGCACGTTCCGCACTGCCGAAGACGTTATAGTAAAAGAAAGGGACCAGCACACCGAACGTGGCAAAGGCGAGCATGCTGTACGTCCAAAGTTCTTTCTGCATGAACAGGAAGCCAAAGACAAGCAGGGCAACGCTGCTCAGACCGGAGGCAAGACCGTCGATACCGTCAATCAGATTGATGGCATTGGTGACAAAGACAACCAGAAGAACCGTAAAAGGCATACCTATCCAGGCAGGAAGGGCATACAGGCCGAAAAGACCGTAGAAGTTATTGATCCAAAGGCCGGCCAGGGGAAAAAACGAAGCACAGATGATCTGGATCACAAATTTCTGACGGTAGCGCACTCCGACAAGGTCATCGGCAATACCCGTCAGGTAGAGCAAAGTCATCCCGCAGACCAGAAACAAGCACTCGGGCAACAAGTACACCGCACGGAGGGCGGGAACATCATAACCCATCAGGATGCGAAGGGCGAACACGCCACAGGAGGAAAGCAGGATGGTGGGAAAGAAAGAGACACCGCCCAAACGGGGAATGGCACGTTTATGAACCTTGCGCTCACTCGGCATATCGAAAAGCTTCTTCCGCAAAGAGATAAGCAGGATGCGGGGAATGATAAGCCGGGCAACCGAAGCAGAGATGACAAAAGCCAATATGATGAAAAGGATATTCAAGGCAAAGGGGATTTAGGTTATATACAGTGTTGTGTCGAAAAAGAAAAAGAGTTTACTCCTCTACTTCCCAGTTGGGATAAGGATTCTCTTCAAGACTGCGGAGTTGTTCGGCAATCTCACATTCATCGCCGGAAAGGGCACGCTCTCCCCAGCTGTCGATGATGCTATGCGCCTCACGGGAGAGGTCGTCGTCAAAGACTTCACCATAGCAATAAGTCAGAAGGCGCACCTTCAGCAAGGAAGCGGGCAAGCGGTCGAGCACTTCCCAACAACGGTTCAGGATCTGCTGGATGCGGACTTCCTTGTCACCGTTATTGTAGATCGTCGCGTTATAACCCATCAGAAGCGAAAGGCACAAACGGGCTTCTTCCTCGTCGGTGGAGCCATGATGGGGATATAAAGTATTGGCACGACTGAGTACATCACCGTTCAACCGGCTGAAGTGGTCGCTGTAGATGGGGCTGCCATCGGAACCCAGATAAAGAAGTTCGTGCGCCAAGGTGTACAAAGCGGTAATTTGAGAATCTAAAGAGTTCATGGAAATATTTACAATTTACGATTTATTGTCTGCTATTTTACTGTTTAAAGATCGAGCGGCTCGATTAGAGAGGGATGGATGTAGGTGGTGGCAACGGCCATGACACCCTGAATGGAAACCATCACACGCCGATCGTTTTTCACACGGATAAACTCACCCTCGACGCCGGCAAAGATGCCTCCTGTCACACGCACACGCTGCCCTTTACGGAAAGCTACGGCTGAGGGTTCGAGATAGACCAGTTGCTGGTCGTAACTGCCGGCAACCGCCATGAAGCTGCGCATCTGAGAAGTGGGAACAACAATGGGCTGGCGGCTTTCACGATCCATGATATAACGGATCGGAAGGGTCATGCCCATCTCGTCTTTGATACGATCGATACGTTCACGGCTCGAACGGATAAACACCAGGTTGTGGACCGCAGGAACCAATTTACGCACGCGGCGCTCGTTCTTGACGATGTATTCGTAGTGCATGGGGATAAAATTCTCGATACATTCGCCATCGAGATACTCTTTTAAAGCAAGCTCACGGCTGTAAGTGACACGAACGGCATACCAAAACAGCTCTGGGGATTCCTTCACAAAAGGATGTTCTTTGGGGACACCGGAGTACGAAAGTACCTCCCGGTCAGGTGATGTAATGCGAATATCAGTCTTGCTTGCATTCATGTGATCTCAAAACCCTCCCCTATCACAGTAGAAGGATGCTGAAATGTTATGTGACCGCCTCAAAAAACAGCCGATTTCGTAAAAACGCTGATTTTAAAGACTAATTAGCTATGAACGAAGATATTAGATACGGTTTATGTTTCAAAAAACGTTCGTCTTTTGAAACATCATTTTTGATGAAATTCAGAACCGGACAAAAAGAAAAATTCAAAAAGAAAATCTATTTTTTTTAGATTCCAATAATTCATTGATTTACAGTATCATGAAGAAGATAAAAATAGAATAAATGAATTTATTTATAAAAATATTTTGCTATAGTAAAAATACTGTTTACCTTTGTTCCATTGAACGAACGTTTTTTGAAACACGCCTTCTTTTCTTTACAATTCGATTTTCCTGAAACTTAATATATTATATATAATCGCGCGTACGCCCATGCGCATAATCTTTTCTTTTTTAATCTATTTCACCCCGTTAAGTAAATAGGTCAGGTATACCTTACCTATTTGTTTGACGGAGCGAAACATCAATATAAAATAAACAATATACGCGTATATATAGAAATATCCATATAAGAACCACTAATTTTGCATTCGTAATAAAAAACTTATTAGACGAAATGAGCAAAAAAAACCGAATGAAGGAGTGGTATTAAACATGGGAAATACCCCTTACGTAGTAATCGTCAATGAAAAAAGTGACGAAGGACAGAAAGTGTTGGAAGCACTGGAAGAAAACATAGAAAAGATGGATATAGGCTCGCATAGGGAGCTTGTCATCTTCTTTTTCGTATGGCTGAACCATCAGCAGAAAGATCCCAAAAAGAGAAAAAACATACGGGAACTGGCAAAGATCATGCACCGGTCACTGTTCTTCGGACAAAAACACAACAGCAACGAGGAGATGAAGCCGGATTCCATTGAAACTGAGATATTTAAGATACTAAGGATATTAAAAAGCATGAAAAAAGCGGAAGATAAAGACTTGATTATAAATCTATTAGACGATATCAGCCTGTTTCTGGATGAAAACGTCTAACAGGGGTACAAAAAAGCCCCGTACTTTTGCAATCAAAGATTTATGTTAAACTTAAAAAATGAAAGATGAAAAGCATTAGTATTACCACTTACAGGGGTTTCAGCAAAGTGAAAGGGAAATGTTCACTGCAGGAATTGATCGGATGGGTACGGAGCAGACAATACGCCAACCTGATAGAGAAAATAGGAAGGCTGGTCAGTGAAGGAAAAACCAAGGAGGCGGAGAATGTGAAGCGGCAACTGGACTACTTCACCGTCACGGCAAACTATCATGAATGCAGGCTGGCGCACAGCATAGCCGCATACAACGACACCAGCACCATCGACATCGACAAGCTGCGGGAAGAGGAACTGGAACGCATACGGGCCCTGATAGAAGCCGACGAAGCGACGCTCGCCTGTTTCCTCACCGCCAAGCAGCACGGTTTCAAAATTCTGGCTTACCTGACAGACCTTGAGGCGGAGGCGTGGAGAAACTCGTTCTTCAAGACAGCAACCATCACCTACGACAGACTGGAACAGTATCACGCAGGCATCTACGAACTGACCCGGAAACACTACGAGAAACTGCTGCAAACAGAGGTGGACACCAGCGGAAAAGACTTGTCGAGAGGTGTCTTCGCCTCGTATGACCCGAAGGCGTTTTACTCTGCCGAAAGGGTGGCACGCATCCCCGAACGGACACTCACCATCGAAGCTCCCGAACCTGCACAAAGGGGAAGGAAGAAAAAGAAAGAACCCGAAACGGGACAGACGGGAGATATCAGCGCCTATACGTGTATGGAATTCAACAAATGCCTCTGCTCCACGCAAAGGCTGATGAAATATACGGAAGGAAGCCGCAATTCGTTCCTCTTCACCCTGGGAAACAAATGTTTCCGAAAAGGGCTCGAAGAGTCGGAAGTGAAGCGCCTGGCGGCGGAAAGGCTGGGAGACGGAGGAGGGATGGACACGGACACACCCATCGGAAACGCCTACACATATACCGACAGGACGGAACGGGCAGAGGAGAAGAAAAAGATACCACTCGTGGAACAGGTGATAGATTATCTGAACAAGAATTATGCTTTCAGGCGAAACACGGTGCTCGACCGCCTCGAGATGTGCGACTTATCCCAAACGGAAGAGAAATCTTTCTATGCCATGCGGAACAAGGATTTCAACTCCATCTTCCTGAACATCAGCAGACAGGGCATAGCTTATCCGCTCAACAGCCTGAAATCGGTCATCGACTCGGACTATTCACCGGAGTTCAACCCCTTCACGCACTACTTCGAAGGAAATGCCCGGTGGGACAGGAAGACTGACCACATCAGAAAACTGGCGGACACCATACAGGCGGAAGATCAGGAGTTCTGGAGGGAGGGATTCCGGCGGTGGATCGTGGCCATGGTGGCCTCGGCCCTCCGACCGGGCAAAGCAAACCAAGAAGCACTGGTGTTGCACGGAGCACAAGGAAAAGGAAAAAGTACCTGGATAAGGCATCTGCTGCCTCCGGAACTGGCAGAATATTACCGAAACGGAATGATAGATCCGGCAAACAAGGACGACCTCTTACTGCTGTCCACCCGCCTGCTGATCAACATGGAAGAGTTTGAGGGTGTGAAAACGGGGGACATCGCCGAACTAAAACGAATCATCGGGCAAGAAAACGTCACCATCCGGAAAGTATATGACACCCAGGCACAACTGTATCCACGCAGGGCATCGTTCATCGGAAGCACCAACAACATGCAGTTCCTCAAGGATTACGGAGGAAACCGGCGCTTCCTGGTCATTCCTGTAAAGACCATCGACTACCGCACCCCGGTAGACCACAAAGGGGTGTACGCGCAGGCGGTGCAACTGATAGAGGACGGTTTCCGCTATTGGTTTGAAGGAAACGAGATAGACGACATCAACACCCGAAACGAACGCCACCGCATGAAAGACCCACTGGAAGAGAACCTGTATGTTTACTTCCGTCCGGCAGGAGAAAAGGACTTTGAGGTGAAATGGAAACCCGCCGCCGCAATACTGGCTACTCTATCTGTATACGGACGGACACAGGCCAACGCGCAAACGCAACAAGTGTTGGTACAGATTCTGGAAAGGGATGCCTTCGGCAAGCGTGTAAACATCCATGGCATCACGGAGTATGCCGTAGTGGAACTCACACAACAGGAGGTGAGCGAAAACTTCAGGAAAAGGGAGAAGGGAAAGGAAATGGATGAACTCCCGTTTTAAAAGTACCGGAGGGAAGGAAATAGAAGAGAAATGCCCCGTAAGAATATATGTAATCGAAATAACATATATTCTTACGGGGCAGGACATATATTGGCGTTTTATTGACAAAAAGTTCCCCTTTGGCATTTAAAAACCAAAGTTCAATAGAGTTTATAATAACGCTGGCAAAAATATTCATCTTTGTGAAATCAAAAAAGCTTTCTATTATATATCTTTGTTGTAAATACTCAAGTTTATGGAAACAACACTTTCGGATAATCTATGAAAATGGGAGTAGATCAATACATAAATAAGTTTATATAATGACTATACATGAACAGGAAAATATTTTATTAGAAGAGTGGTGGAACAGTTATCCAGCCAATGAACGCGATAACTTCGTTATGGATGGGTTATGCTACAACGGTCCTTTAAATGAAAGAGGAACAAATTCATTTTCCGGAAATGAAGAAAAATTATGGGTAAATACAAAAAGGAAGATTGTTTTTCTAATGAAAGACCCTAATGGTAATCCCGGAGAGGATTACCGAAACTGGCATTGGCGAGCTATCACAGCCAAATTCTTTAAGGTGATATTTAATTGGTTACAAGGTTTGAATGAAATAACGTTAGATTATACTCCGTTATTGGAAAACAATTCTTATTTTGATCCGGCTAATCAAGTAGTTCTAAAGTATCCGTTGGCAATTGTTAATGTGAAAAAGCAGTCTGGAATTTCTTCTGTTTATGATGATGTATTATATACCTATGCGGAACGGGATGCTTCTTTTCTCAGAAGACAAATAAGGGATATTTTACAGCCTAACATTATTGTATGCGGCGGAGGAACACATAGTAGTATGTTGGATATTGCAAAAAGATATATTTATCCAGAGTTCGGGGATAAATTTGTGAAGGTTAATAATTGGTGCTATTATATGAAAGAGCCAGAGATATTGCTCATTAACAGTTGGCATCCGTCTGCCAGAGTTTCAGATACTCAAAAAATAGATGATATGATGTACGCAGTTTCAGACTTAATTAACAAAAGACAGCCTAATATTTTTATCCCTTAAAAGAGGGAGTCCCAATTGGCTACCTCTTAAAAAATTATGGATAATTCTCTGCTAAAAGTCAATATTCTTATGATAAAAGCATGACTCCTCCCATTTTCAAGTAGGGGATGATAACGCCATATCTTTTTGGGTTCTCTATGTATCGCTGTATGTTTTTTTATGATATACATCCAGAACGATCGTCTTCCAGTCCCAAAAAGCAGTGTTCCGGTGAAGCAGGAAAAGCGAGGAGGTATAAGTATCTCTGAAGCCGCTAAATTTTTAGCCTATAGGTAATTCGTGATGTTGTTATAGAATATCGATCTCTAAAACAATATAGGGAGGTACTGTTGAATCCTCCCATATATTATTTAAATGCGTCTTTTCTCTTCAAGTTGTTTTCCATCTTCTTATCGTATGCCTGCCCTCTAGGCACAAGATATAAAAACTGTACACAACCATCCATTATCTGTACATGAAAACTAAAGAAAGCTCGGTAACTACCAATTCTTAATCGATAGATATAATCATAATCCACCAGTTTCTTGCAGTCTGTTAGTTCCTCAATGCTTTGAGCATTGATAACCTCCTGTACTGCTATACGTACAGATTCAAGCATTTTG
>ERZ825324.2946-NODE-2946-length-16743-cov-4.029962_pt1 | contig 16743 bp, 14 predicted proteins | sample MGYA00519859_ERZ825324 | MGnify/ENA primary metagenome ERZ825324 (study PRJEB31778, sample SAMEA3449198) | human gut metagenome | biome: human gut; feature: human-associated habitat; material: faeces | place: United Kingdom | collected 2010/2012 ... | reverse complement strand
TTCAGGGGTTGGGCTACTCGGAGTTTGCGGTGTTCGCGGGAGTGTTCGAGATGGTCGCCAGAGGTGCCTTCGGGCTTTGTCTGGTGCCGGTGCTGGGGTATACGGCGGCGTGCTTCGCCAGCCCCGCGGCATGGGTGATGGCTGATCTGTTTCTGTTCCCCGCTTATTTCCACTGCATGAAGAAGCAGGGGTATTCCTTCAAACCGACGAAGGCCAGTGCAGCGACAGAATAAAATATCAAAAAATGATGGCAGGTCTCCGGTAAGAGACCTGCCATTTTGTGTTTTCACTGCTCTTGAAGCTGGTCGATTTCCTTAGCGATGGTGCAGCTGCTCTGGTAGACGCAGCTGCCGTAGCAGCAGTCCGTCTCGGTGACTGCGCCGTCCTCCAGAACGACTTCCACCATGCGGCTTCCGTCCAGCTGACGGCAGTAGCCGGATACAAATTTCTCTGTTTCCACGTTATCCCTCCACGATGCAGAAGCCCTTGGGCGCCAGCGTCAGCCAGTCCGGGGCTACGGTTTGCAGGTTGTGACCCATGAGAATTTTCCCCGCGGGGATGTCCCAGGGGTCGCCGCAGCGGTTGCAGTAGATTTTCAGCACGCTGCCGCCATAGCGCCGGGTGAAGCCAATCCGGCGATCTTCCGCCTGAAAGAACTGAATGTCCCCCAGACGCAGGGCGTCACAGGCTTTCCGCAGCTGCTCCAGACGGCGGAAATGGGCCAGAAGCTCCGGGTCCTCCCGCCCCCATGGGTAGGTGCGGCGGTTGAAGGGGTCGCGGTAACCCTCCATCCCGGCTTCGTCGGCGTAGTACAGGCTGGGGCTGCCCGGCAGGGTGTATTGCAGGAAGGAGGCCATCTGCAGCCGCTCCACGGCCACCGGCAGCAGGTTCCGGGACAGATGGCGCTTGGCCTTTTCTTCCCGGGAACCGTCAAAATCGTCCACCAGCGCGGTGAGAATGCGGGGGGTGTCGTGGGTGCCCAGCAGATTCATGTTGCAGGCCGCCACTTGGGGCGGGTAGTTTTCCATAATGGACATCACGGTTTCCTTAAAGCCCCGGCCGCCGTCCAGATTCCTGACGAAGTTCACAATGGCCGTGCGGAAGGGGTAATTCATCACGCTGTCCAGCTCGCCGCCGGTAAAGTAGGTGCGGCGCTTGCCGTAGGCGCATTTGTTGGACGCGTCCTCCCACACCTCGCCCAGAAGCAGGGCGTCGGGATTCAGTTCCTTGATGCGGTTGCGGAGAAGCTTGATGAATTCGTCAGGCAGCTCGTCCGCCACATCCAGCCGGTAGCCATCCGCCCCCAGCCGCAGCCAATGGGCGAGGACGCTATCTTCGTCCGTGATGATGTAGCGGACGAAAGCGGGGTCCATTTTGTTCACCGTGGGCAGAGTGTCAAAGTCCCACCAGGAATGGTAGACGTTCGGCCAGTTGTAGAAAGTGTACCAGCTGTAGTAGGGGGATTCCTTGGAATTGTACGCGCCCACGGATGGGAATGCGCCCTCCCGGTTGAAGTACAGGCTGTTGGAGCCGGTGTGGGAATACACGCCGTCCAGAATGACCCGGATGCCCCGGGCGTGGGCCGCGTCGCAGAGGGCGGCAAAATCCGCCTCGGTGCCGAGAAGGGGGTCGGGGGTCTTGTAGTCGCCGGTGTCGTAGCGGTGGCTGGAAAAGCTCTTGGAAATGGGGTTCAGGTAGAGAATGGTAACGCCGAGATCGGCAATATAGTCCATTTTCTCAGTGATGCCCCGGAAATTGCCGCCGAAAAAGTCGTTGTTCAGCACCTGCCCATCGGGGGTAGGTTTCCAGTCCACTTCGTCGTACCAGTTTTTGTGGATGGTGTAGGGCTTCAGCTTCCCGGTCACATCGGCCCTTCCGCTGGCGTAAAAACGGTCGGGGAAAACCTGATAGATGGTTGCGCCCTTCGCCCAGTCCGGGGTGGTGAAGTCAGCGGGGATGCAGCTCAGCTGCCAGAGATCCCCGGCTTCCATGTTGGTGTCGTCCCCCTGCTTGAACAGGCGGAAGCTGCCGCCCTGTGTATCGATGACGAAATAGTAGAAAAACAGACCGGGGCAGGGGATGGAAAACTGCCCCTCGAAAACGTCATACGCGCCCTTTTTCATCTGGAGCGTCAGAGCAGCATTCTGCGCCCATGAGCCGTCCTCATGATTAAAGACGCAGGTGACCTTTGTCGTCAGGACGGAGGTGGGAATATGGATATGCAGGGTGCAGACCTGCCCCGGCGTCAGGGTTCCGAAGGGGGTCTTGAACTGGGGCTGCTTGCTGTCGTAAAGGATTCTCATGGCGGTCTCCTCATGATAAACTCGTTCTGTCCATTATAAACCATTTTTCCGGAAAAGGGAAGCGTGGGAGAAAGATATTTTGGGAAAGCGCTTGAGAAACCCATGCCTTTTTGGACGAAGGATGGACTTTCCCGGTTTTTCTGGTATACTGTACTGGACGGGAAGATAGGAGAATGAATGATGATAAGAAAATTGCAAAATGCAGATATGGACAGGGTAGCCGGTATATGGCTGGACGCCAATCTGAGGGCGCACTGCTTTATTCCCCCACAGTATTGGAAAAGCAATTTTGACCCGGTAAAAGAAATGCTGCCCCGGGCAGAAGTCTATGTTTACGAAAATGACCGGGAAATATGGGGCTTTATAGGGCTGAACGGGGAATATATCGAAGGCATTTTTGTTTCCGGTGAAATGCAGTCGCGGGGCATAGGGAAGCGCCTGCCGGACTTTGTAAAGACGAAAAAGACGGAATTGCGCCTGAATGTGTACCAGAAGAACATGCGGGCGATTCGTTTTTACCAGAGGGAGGGCTTCAAAATTCTGCGGGAAGGAATGGATGAAGCAACCGGCGAAAAGGATTACGAAATGACATGGCGGCAGGAATAATACTGAACTTCAATTAAAACCTTTAAAAAAGATTTTAATCAGGAAATAGTATAAAACGCCGTTTGGGGAAAACACGGAAAATGCACCGTATGGCCGCGGCCATACGGTGCATTTGCTGCATTTTGGAGTATTTTACCAGCTCAGCATATTCCGGAACTGCTCCATGTACCGTCCGGCGGGGACGTCCCAGCTGAAATCTTTTTCCATGTCCCGCTTCTGCAGGGCGCGGAAGGCTTCCCGGTTGTGATTGTACAGGCCGAGGCAGCGCTTCAGCGAAGCGAAGAAGTCGTCGGCGTTGTAGCTCTGGAAGGTGAAGCCAAGACCACCCTCGCCGTTCTCGTCGGCGGGAGGAACGGTGTCCTTCAGGCCGCCGGTGGCGTGAACCACGGGTACGGTGCCATAGCGCATGGCGTTCATCTGACTCAGGCCGCATGGCTCGGACTTGGAGGGCATCAGGTAGACATCGCCGCCAGCGTAGATCCGGGCGGCAAGCCCCAGATTGAAGGTGATCTGGGCGGAAACCTGATCGGGGAACTGGTTCGACAGGTCTCTGAAGAAGCTCTCGTATTGAGCTTCGCCGGTGCCAAGGATCAGCAGCTGGGCGTCTTCCTCCCATATGAGCCGCCGGGCAATGTAGCACAGCAGGTCAAGACCCTTGTGACCGGCCAGCCGGGTGACCATGACCATCAGCGGCACGTCAGGCTTGACGGGCAGACCCACTTCTTTTTGCAGGGCGGCCTTCACGGCGGCCTTGCCCTCTACAAAGGTCTCGGAATTGTAGTGGGCGGGGAGGGCAGGATCGGTCTCCGGGTTGAAGGTGTTCACGTCGATGCCGTTGGTGATGCCGGTGAGCTTCCAGGCGTTGCCCGCAAGGACGCTGTCCAGACCGTGGGCATAGTAGGGATACATCAGCTCCCGGGCATAGGTCTCGGACACGGTGGTCACAAGGTCGGCGGTCTCAATGGCGCCCTTCATCACGTTGACGGAGTTGCTCATGTCCAGGGTGGAACGGTACTCCCAGGGAAGCCCCAGCACATCGTCAAAGAACCCGGCGTTTGCCCAGCCCTGATATTCGATGTTGTGGATGGTGTACATGCAGCGGGTCTTATAGAAGGCGCCGTGGTACATGGCCTTGAGATAAATGGGAATGCAGGCGGTCTGCCAGTCGTTGCACTGGATGATTTCGGGGATGAAGTTCAGGGCGATCATGGCGTCCAGACAGCCCCGGGAGAAGAAGGCGAAGCGCTCGCCGTCGTCCATGTCCCCATAAATCGCGCCGGTGCGGGCACCGAAGTAATAATCATTGTCCAGGAAATAGACCTGCACGCCGTCATTTCGGTTGGTCAGCTTCATGATGCCGCAGTATTGCTGCCGCCAGCCCAGCTGCACCCGGATCTCGGCCACCCGCTCCACCATGTAGGCGGTGTTTGTTTTGATTTTGTGGTAGTAGGGCAGAAACAGAACGACCTCGTTGCCCGCAATGCGAGCCAGCGCGGAGGGCAGAGCCTCCATCACGTCGCCCAGTCCGCCGGACTTGGCATAGGGTGCGCCCTCAGAGGCACAGATGGCAATTTTCATACGGTTTCCCCCCTCTTGACGATGACAGGACTCTTCTTTGTCCCAATGAGCTTTGCCCCCGGGGTGACGGTGACGTCCTTGTCCAGAATGACGTATTTCAGTTCCGCGCCCTCGCCTACCACGGAGTCGTTCATGATGACGCAGTTTTCCACGTCCGCGCCCGGGGCGATGGTGACCTGCCGGAACAGAATGCTTTCCTTGACGTTGCCCTCCAGCATACAGCCGTCGGCCGCCAGACAGTTGGCGATCTGGCATTCCTCGCCGTAGTAGGTGGGGACACGGTCACGAACCTTGGTGTAGATGGGATGATTGCCGCCGAACATGTCGTGGCGGATGTCCCGGTCGATGAGCGCCATGGAGTTTTTGAAATATTCCTCCACGGACTCGTTGTACAGGGCGGCACCGTCGAACTGGTAGACATTGACGGAGACCTTGCCCCGCTGCCAGCCGCCCAGAACGAGGTCGCGATCCATGTGGAACTTGTCCCGGGCGATCATTTCTCTGGTCTGCTGCATGAGCCACTTCTTGTCCACCACGAAGATGTCCATGGAAGCGACATAATCGGCGGGGGCGGCAAAGTCCACCAGCATGTCGGTCACGTTGCCTTTCCCGTCCAGCTTCATGGCCAGATCAATCATCTTTTTCCCGTTGCAGATACCGGCCTTGGTGACTACGGTGATGTTCCGGCCGCTCTTGACATGGGCGGCGATGACCTTGGTCAGGTCGATGTTGGAGAGAATGGCGGAGTCGGTCATGATGACCAGCTCGTCATCGGAGCCGTAGGCCAGGAAGTCCATGGCACTGGCCAGAGACTCCAGCTTGCCGCGGTAGCGGTGAATCTCGGACTGGGCGTAGGGGGTCAGAAATTCCAGACCGCCCTCCTCCAGCTCCAAGCCCCACTCCTCACCGTCGCCGATGTGGTTCATCAGGGACTGGTAGTTGTGACGGGAGATGATGCCGATGTGGCGGACACCGGCGCAGGCCAGATTGGACAGCGCCCAGTCTACCTGACGGTAGCGGCCGCCGAAGGGCAGGGAGGCCATGGTGCGCTTGGTGGTCAGCTCACCAAGGCTTGCGTCGTTGGTAAATACAATACCGGTTACGTTCATTGCATTTTTCCTCCTGTTACAGCATGTCACCGGGCTTCAGCACGGTGTTGGCTTCGACGACAGCGCCCTTGGATGTGACGCTGATCTTCTTCTTTTCCCCGTCGGCGTAAGCGCCGCCCACGATGGCGTTCTTGCAGACCCTGGAGTCCTCGCCCAGAATGGCGTGGCGGACGATGGCGCCGGACTCGATGACCACGCCGGGCATGACGACGCTGTCCTCTACCAGCGCACCCTCGCCGATGGTGCAGCCGATGGAGATGATGCTGTGGTGGACGGTGCCGTAGACCTCGGAGCCTTCGGCCACGAAGGCGTTGACGATCTCGGCCTGCTCGTCAATGTAAGAGGACGGCATGGCGGAGTTGCGGGCGTAGATGGTGGAGCGCTTGTCGCCCCGGAGCTGGAAGGCAGGTTCCTTGCCCAGCAGATCCATGTTGGCTTCCCACAGAGAATCGATGGTTCCCACGTCTTTCCAGTAGCCGTCGAAGGGGTAGGCCATCATCTTGTGACCGTCGGCCAGCAGGCTTGGAATGATGTTCTTGCCGAAATCGTTGGCGGAGCTGGGGTTTTCCTCGTCAGCGATCAGGGCGTCCCGCAGTACCTGCCAGTTGAAGCAGTAAATGCCCATGGAAGCGTTGGTGGACTTGGGCTTGGCGGGCTTTTCCTCGAATTCGTAAATGGTGTTGTCGGGGTTGGTGTTCAGGATACCGAAGCGGGAAGCCTCCGCCAGAGGGACGCTGCGCACGGCGATGGTGCAGGAAGCCTTATGCTTTTCGTGGTAGGCCACCATGGCGGCGTAGTCCATCTTGTAGATGTGGTCGCCGGAGAGAATGACCACGTAGTCGGGGTTGAAGCGGTCCACGAAGTCGATGTTCTGATAAATGGCGTTGGCGGTGCCCTTGTACCAGCCGGATTTCTTGTCGTGACGCTCATAGGGGGGCAGAACCTGCGCGCAGGAATGGGTCTTGTTCAGGTTCCAGGGCTGTCCGTTTCCGATATACTCATTCAGCTCCAGAGGCTGATACTGGGTCAGAATACCAACGGTGTCGATGCCGGAGTTGACACAGTTGCTCAAAGGAAAATCGATGATACGGTATTTGCCGCCGAAGGGAACGGCAGGCTTGGCGGTTTTCTCCGTCAGGACCTTGAGCCGGCTGCCCTGTCCGCCGGCAAGCAGCATCGCGATTACGCGCTTTTTCTGAAAATACATGGTCACAGCTCCTTATGTAGATTTTTTGAGAATCTCCCGTTGACCCGGAGATTCGTTAGTGCCTCTCTCGGTTTTGCGCAGATGTTTGGGGACATCTATCCACTCTGATAAAATATCATATTTTCCCTGATTAGGAAAGGGAAAAATTATCTAAATATTGGTGAATGAATTCTGCGTTTTGCATAACGGACTGCCACGGGACGGGGACGCCGCCCGGGGGATCGACGCCCTTCAGCCGCTTTTCCATCCAGTTCAGGTCAAGCCACCTGCCAAACTTGAAGCCGCAGGCCGGGAAATGAGCGACGGTGCGGTAGCCGCGTTTCTCGTGGAAGCGCATGGAGTTTTCGTTTTCCCCGCAGACGAGGGAGTAAAGAAGGTAATACCCCTGCGCGTCGAGGATCGCTTCCAGTGCGTCGTACAGCGCCTTCCCGATGCCCTTTCCCCGTGCCTGAGATTTGAGATAAATGGTGGGTTCGGCGCACCATGCGTATGCCGCACGGGAAAAGGGCAGACTTGCATAGGCATAGCCGAGAATCTGCCCGTCCTCCTCCCAGAGAAGCCATGGGAACCGGGCGGTAACGTCGCGGTATCGGCGCAGAAATTCCTCCTCGTCCGGAGGATCGTATTCAAAAGTAGCGGTAGAGGTCAGAACATAAGGCCGGTAAATGGCAAGCATGGCGCTTACGTCTTCCTCAGCGGCAATCCGGAGCATGGGAATTCCTCCTTTTTTCCGCCGGTGCGGCCGGCGGATAGTAAAAGCGATATATTTTCATTTTACTATCCCAACTTCTTTCCGTCAAGGTTGACATTTCCGTCAAAGATGGGTAAAATAAGAGAAACTGTGACTTCAAAGGAGGGATTCTCTTGGACGCTGGCGGCAACGGCAATATACCTGGACGAAGTAGAGTGCGGCTTGCCGTCCGGGTGAGTCTGTAGTTATTTTGTCTGCGTAAATTGCCTATTCATCTCACAAATAAATGAATAGGAGGAATTACGATATGGCAGAGCGTTTTGAAATTGTGGAAAAAGCCCTCCTGAAGCTGCTGGAGGAGAAAAAATATGCAACTCTCCGGGATATCCTCACGACCATGAATCCGATGGATGTCGCCGGACTTTTTGACGGGCTGGACGAAAAGCAGATCCCCCTCATGTTCCGCCTGCTTCCAAAGGAACAGGCTGCGGAGACCTTCGTGGAAATGGAGCCGGAGGCCAAGGAGCTTCTCATCCGGGGCTTCTCCGACAACGAGCTGAAGGAAGTTCTGGACGAGCTGTACGTGGACGACGCGGCGGATATCGTCGAGGAAATGCCCGCGAACGTGGTGCAGCGTATCTTAAAGCACGCCGACCCGGAAATGCGCAGCTCTATCAATCAGATTTTGCGTTACCCCGAAGATTCCGCCGGTTCCATCATGACCACGGAATACGTCTCCCTGCGCCCCCACATGACCGTGGAGGAGGCCATTCTCCGCATCCGACGTCAGGGCGTGGATAAGGAGACCATTTACACCTGCTACGTTACGGAAAAGGACAGGACGCTCATCGGTCTTGTGACGGTAAAGGATCTTCTGCTGGCCGCGGACGACGAGACCAAGATCGAAGACATCATGGAAACGAACCTGATCTCGGTCACTACCCAGACCGATCAGGAAGAAGTCGCGGCGACCCTTTCCAAGTATAACTTCATCGCCCTGCCCGTGGTGGACGGGGAGAACCGGATGGTGGGTATCGTCACCTTCGACGACGCCATGGACGTCATGCAGGACGCGGCCACCGAGGACATGGAAATCATGGCCGCTATGACCCCTTCGGAAAAGACCTACCTCAAGAGTACGCCCTTCGACCTGTTCAAGCACCGGATTCCCTGGCTGATGCTTTTGATGGTCTCCGCTACCTTTACGGGGATGATCATTACCTCTTTTGAGGATGCCCTGAGCTTGCTCCCGGTGCTGACCGCCTTTATCCCCATGCTGATGGATACCGGCGGTAACTGTGGTTCTCAGTCCTCCGTGACCGTCATCCGTGCCCTGAGTCTGGACGAGCTGCATTTTTCCGACCTGTTCCGGGTGATGTGGAAGGAAGCCCGCACGGCAGTGCTCTGCGGCGCGGCGCTGGCAACTGCCTGCTTCCTGAAAATTCTGCTGGTCGATCGGCTGCTGATGGGCAACGAAAGCATCAACCTGCTGGTCAACGGCGTGGTGTGCCTGACGCTTTGTGTGACGGTCATCCTTGCCAAGTTCGTCGGCTGCACGCTGCCTCTGTTTGCCAAGCGTCTGGGCTTTGATCCGGCAGTGATGGCAAGCCCCTTTATCACGACTATCGTGGATGCCCTGAGCTTGCTGGTGTATTTCCTGTTTGCGAAGCTCCTGCTGGGTGTTTAAAAAGAAAAACTTCGTATGATGTGTAAGTCATACGAAGTTTTTGTTTTATACGAGTTTTTAATAAAACGCTTAAAAGCGTTTTATTAGGCCGCAGGATTGCGGCCAGCGGCCACTGCCGCTAAAAAACGAAGTCAATACATTTCTTACCGCCGACCAGGCGGTCTGCCGTGAAACGGCAGAATAAAATGATGAAATCATTTTATTAAGGAAATAGTATTATTCTGCCTTGAGGACGTGTGCGCCCTCAAATTCTACGTGCAGGGGCAGCATCTGCCAGTGATGCTCCGTGATGCTGTCCAGCTTTTTGGCGAGCTTCTCTTCCAGCCCGGGGTTGCGGGTGATGCACAGCAGGGTGGGGCCTGCGCCGGAAAGACAGAAGGCCACGCCGACGGTGCGCACCAGCGCCTCGATTTTTTCGTAGTCCGGAATCAGCTTTTTCCGGTAGTTCTGGTGAAGCCTGTCCTGCATGGCGGTGCGCAGCAGCTTCTCGTCCCCAAGCTCCAGCGCCTTGAGCACCAGCGCGCCGTGGGAGATGTTGTAAATGGCGTCCCGGTGGTTGACCTGCTCCGGCAGAACGGAACGGGCGAGGGGGGTGGACAGGGTGAAATCCGGAATGAGAACCAGAAATTCCCACCCGGCGTGGAGGGGAAAGCTGACGCTCACCGGCAGACCGCCGTCCACCATGGACGCGGTGAGGCCGCCGAGAAAAGCGGGCGCCAGATTGTCCGGATGCCCTTCCATGGCGTTGGTGATGTTGAGAAGACCCTGGGTGGAGAGCTTATTGCCCCGCAGGACGTTGGCACCCATGGCGCCGGCCACCAGCAGCGCGGCGGAGGAACCGAGTCCCCGGCAGATGGGAATGTGGGCGTCGATGTGGATCTTCACGCCCCGGACTTCCTCGCTTAAGGTGCCCAGCACGGCGCAGTAGGCGGTGTAGGCCAGATTGTCAGGCCCCGTGTAGGCTTCGTCGCAGCCGGTGATCTCCAGACCGGAATCGGTTTCCTCGAAAGTAACGTCAGTGTACAGGCTCAGGGCACAGCCGAAGGCGTCAAACCCGGGGCCGAGGTTCGCGGTGGTGGCGGGAACGCGGATGGTAACTCGTTTCATGCAGCTTCTCCTGTCGGCTTACAGATGCAGGACGTAGTCCAGCATGTCTTCCTTGTTGATGACGCCGGTGTGGCGTTCGGGTTTGCCCTGCAAACCCGCCAGATTTTTCGGGATGGGCACGCCCGTCATGGCGGACAGCCGCGCCATCTGGTCGAACTCGCTGCCGGAGGTATCGCCGCCCACGGCAGCGAGAACCGCCGCGGGGAACTTGTAGGGAGACGCGGTGGACAGCACCACCATGGGACGATTGTCGCCGGTCTGGGAGACGTATTCCTCCGCCGCTGCCCAGCCGGAAGCGGTGTGGGGATCGCACAGATAGCCCCAATCCCGGTAGACCCGGCCCATGATCTCCTGCGCTTTGGCGTCGTCGCAGTAGGCAGCCCAGAATTTCTTCTGGATTTGTTCCAGCAGTGCGCCGGGGACGGTGTAAACGCCCTCCCGGTTCAGGCTGTTCATCAGCCCGGACACCAGCGCGGTGTCTCCGGACAGCAGGTACAGCAGCCGCTCTAAGTTGGAGGACACCAGAATGTCCATGGAGGGGGAGGTGGTCTTCAGCAGGGGACGGCGTTTGTCGTAAACGCCGGTGCGGATGAAGTCGGTGAGGACGTTGTTGGCGTTGGAGGCACAGATCAGCTTCCCCACGGGCAGACCCAGCCGCTTGGCGAGATACCCCGCCAGAATGTCGCCGAAGTTGCCGGTGGGGACGGAGTAGTTGACCTCGTCGCCCAGCTTGATCTTCCCGGCGTCCAGCAGGTCGCGGTAGGAGCGGAAGTAGTACATGATCTGGGGCGCGAGACGGCCGATATTGATGGAGTTGGCGCTGGACAGGGCGTAGGGCAGCTCCCGGCCCTGACAGGCGGCGAAAATATTCTTCACGCCGGTCTGGGCGTCGTCAAAATTGCCACGGACGGCCGAGACCGCCACGTTGCTGCCCTCCTGGGTCACCATCTGGGCGCGCTGCACCTGAGAGACGCCGCCATCGGGATAAAATACGCAGATGCGTACCCCGGGCACGTCCCGGAAGCCCTCCAGAGCGGCCTTACCTGTGTCGCCGGAGGTGGCGGTGAGGATCAGGATATCCTTTTCCATCCCCTTGACGGCCTTCGCGGCGGTGAGCAGCTGGGGCAGCATGGAAAGCGCCACGTCCTTAAAAGCGGATGTAGGCCCCCGGAACAGCTCCAGCACGGAATAACCGCCTACGGAAACGGTGGGGGTCAGATCTTCGGTTTCAAATTTCCCCTGATAGGCGCGGCGAACCAGCGTATCCATATCGGGGATATCCGGCAGCAGGGCGGCGAGAATTTTCGCGGACATTTCCGTAGAGCTGCCCCGCAGGCAAGCCTGCCAGTCAAACGCAGGAATGCGCTCGGGCATATACAGGCCGCCGTCGGGGGCAAGACCCTCCAGCACGGCCTCGGCGCTGTCCACAAAGTGGGCTTCGCTCCGGGTGGAATGATAGAGCATAATATCCTCCTGTGATCGATTCTTTGCTAATTGCACAAAAAGTTTGGGAATACCGGGAAAACCTTGGCTTTTTGGCGTGGTTGAAATTTGAGCAGGTATATGATATACTGTTTTCCGACAAAAAGCAAGTGTTTTCGGGATGGACACATCCGTTTTTACACACTGACCAAAAATCACCGCACATACAGACAAAACGGGGGATGATTTGATGAAGATCGGATTGCTGGGCTTCGGTGTCGTCGGCCGGGGCGTGTATGAGCTTACCCGGGGCAGAGACGATATGCAGGTCGTCAAGGTTCTGCGCCGGGAGGATATGCAGCTTCCCGACGCGAAGACCGTCCGGGACATCCGGGACATTGTGGAGGACGACAGCATCGACACCGTGGTGGAGGTCATGGGCGGGCTACACCCTGCTTACGACTATGTCCGCGCCGCCATTGAGGCGGGGAAAAATGTGGTAACTGCCAACAAGGCGCTGGTATGCACCTTCTATGACGAGCTGCTGCCCCTGGTGAAGGAAAAGGGCGTTTTATTCCGCTGCACCGCAGCCGTGGGCGGCGGCATCGGCTGGCTCTCCGAGCTGGAGCGCGCCCGCCGGGTGCAGAGCATCCGGGAGGTCGGCGGCATCATGAACGGCACCTGCAACTACATTCTCGACAACATGACCCGTCAGGGCTTAAATTACGACGACGTGCTGAAGCAGGCACAGGCGCTGGGCTACGCCGAGGCAAATCCCTCCACCGACGTGGACGGCATCGACACCTGGCATAAGGTCATTCTGTCCTCCAACGTTGCCTTCGGCGTGAGCCTGGACAAGGAGACCGTCCCCGTGGCGGGCATTCGCAATATCAAGGCCGAAGACGTGGAGAACTTCAAAGCCCACGGCCTTGTGTGCAAGCTGATCGCCACGGGCAAGCGGGAAAACGGCGTCATCAGCGCCTACGTCCAGCCCACGCTGGTCAAAGATGGCAAGCCGGAAGCCGCCGTTCCAATGAACTACAATTTAATCACCTTCGTCGGCGAGACTTCCCAGCGCATGAGCTTCTTCGGTCAGGGCGCAGGCCGGTACCCCACCGCATACAATGTGGTGCAGGATCTGGTGGACGTTCTTGCCGGGAAGGGCTTCTACGCCCCCTACGGCGGCCATGCGGCGGCTGTGAACGACGAGAAGCTGACATGGTACGTTCGCGGTAACTGGAACGGCGAGACAAAGGAGCATTGGGGCAGCGCGGCGGTGACCGCGCCGGTATCCGTTGCCGCAATGCACGCATGGCTGAAAGAGAATCCCAACGCATTCGCCGCGGCAATTCGCGGATGACTGAGAGTGACAGAGAGGAACAGAAAATGAAAGTAGTCAAATTCGGCGGCAGCTCCATGGCGGATGCCGGCCAGTACCGCAAGGTACGGGATATCCTTCTGGCCGACCCGGAGCGCCGGGTCGTGGTGGTCTCCGCCGCAGGCAAGCGGTTCGGCAATGACCATAAGCTGACCGACCTTCTCTATCTGTGCTATGCCCACGTCCAGTATGGCGTGGACTGCAGCAGCATTTTTGACATGATCGCCTCCCGCTATCTGGACATCCGGGATGAGCTGGGGCTTGACCTGGCGCTGGAGCCGGAGCTGGAGGCTCTGAAAAAGCGCATCGACGCGAAGGAAGTGACCCAGGAGGAGCTGGTCAGCCGGGGCGAGTATTTCTCCGCCAAGCTGATGGCGGCTTATCTTGGCTTCCAGTTCGTGGACGCGGCAGACTGGGTAATGTTCAACATGGACGGCACCGTGAACCGGGAGGTGTCCTACAAGGCGCTGCGCAATCAGGTGCTGCTTGGCTACGGCGCGGTGATCCCCGGCTTCTACGGCGCCATGCCCGACGGCGCCATCCATACCTTCTCCCGGGGCGGCAGCGATATCACCGGCGCGCTGGCGGCGGCGGCGCTGGATGCGGACGTGTACGAGAACTGGACGGACGTGTCCGGTATCCTCATGGCCGACCCCCGGATCGTGGACGATCCTCAGGCTATCCCCGAGGTCACCTATGACGAGCTTCGGGAGCTGAGCTATTCCGGCGCCCAGGTGCTTCACGAGGATTCCATTTTCCCGGTGCGGGAAAAGAACATCCCCGTCAACATCCGCAACACCAACGACCCGGACGCCCCCGGCACCATGATTCAGGAGTCCTTCTCCGGAGACGTTGACCCCGACCGGTTCATCACCGGCATCACGGGCAAAAAGGACTTTTCCATCATCTCCCTGACCAAGCGGGGCATGAGCAATCAGGTCGGCGTCCTGCGCAGAGTTCTGTCGGTGCTGGAACGGCATAACATTTCCGTGGACTACGTTCCCAACGGCATTGACAACGTGTCCGTCGTGCTTCCCACCGCTGCGGTGGAGAAGGAGCTGTACACCATCATGGCGGAGATCAAAAAGGAAGCCCAGCCGGATACGCTGGACGTCCACCACCACATTGCCGTGGTCGCCGCCGTCGGCCGGAAGATGGCCTTCCGTCCCGGCATTTCCGGCCGGATCTTCAAGGCGCTGGGCGAAAGCGGTATCAACATCCGTATGATCAACCAGGGCCCTGACGAATTGAACATCATCTTCGGCGTGGACAACAAGGACTTCAAGGAAGCCATCCGGGTTCTGTACAACAGCTTTGTAAAATAATGTGTGGGAGGAATGAATATATGAAAACCTATACTGTAGCCGTCCTTGGCGCGACCGGCGCTGTGGGACAGGAAATGATCAAGGTTCTGCAGGAACGCAATTTCCCCGTCGGGAAGCTGGTTCCGCTGGCCTCCGCCCGGAGCGCGGGCAAAACCGTGAAGTTCCGCGGTGAGGACGTGACCATTCAGAAAGCCGCCGACACAGCATTCAAGGGCGTGGACATCGTTCTGGGCGCGGCGGAAAATGACATCGCCAAGAAGTTTGCCCCTGCGATCGTGGCCTCCGGCGCGGTGTTCGTGGACAATTCCTCTGCGTTCCGCCTGAATCCTGAGGTGCCGCTGATCGTGCCGGAGGTCAACCCCGAGGACGTGAAGAACCACAAGGGCATCATCTCCAACCCCAACTGCTCCACCATTATCACCGTCACTGCCGTCAATGCTCTGAATACCATCGCCCCCATCCGCACCATGACCGCTTCCACGTATCAGGCGGTTTCCGGCGCTGGCGCGGGCGGCCCCATTGAACTGATGAATGAGGTGGAGGCACTGCGGGAGGGGAAGACCTACGAGCCGAAGGTGTTTTCCCACCAGATCGCCTTCAACCTGATCCCCCAGATCGGCGGCGAGCAGTTCGAGGGCTACACCAGCGAAGAAATGAAGATGCAGAACGAAGGCCGCAAGATCATGCACCTGCCTGAACTGAAGGTCAGCTGCACCTGCGTCCGCGTCCCCGTGGTGCGCAGCCACTCCATTTCCGTCAGCTGCCACTTTGATGTGCCGGTCACCGTGGAGCAGGCACGGGAGGTCATCGCCAAGGCTCCCGGCTGCAAGCTGGTGGACGACCTGAAAAACAAGCAGTACCCCATGCCGCTGGACACCTCCGATCAGGATATTGTGTTCGTCGGCCGTATCCGTCCCGACCTGACGGACGACAACGGCCTGTGCCTGTGGTGCTGCGGCGATCAGGTCCGCAAGGGCGCCGCTACCAACGCCATCCAGATCGCGGAGCTGTTGGTGAAGGAATAATTCCATAAAATTATGTACGGGAGAGCCGCCGGCTCTCCCGTATTTTCTGTATATAAGGAATAGACCGCCGAAAACATGTCAATACTCCGTCCAAAAGGAGGAATGACAATGAAATTGCGGGATGTTATGACAAATCCGGTCATCCGGATCAATCCGGAGGAATCCGTGGCGGTGGCGGCGCGGACGCTTGACCGCTACAATATTGGGGCACTGCCCGTGTGCGGCAGCGACGGAAGACTGTGCGGCCTGGTCACCGACCGGGACATCGTCACCCGGTGTCTGGCCGCCGGACGGTCGGCCTCGTCCACGCCCGTCCGGGACGTGATGACGGCGAAGGTGATCACCGCCCGGCCGGACATGGAGGTCGCCCTTGCGGCGGGGCTGATGGGCAGGGAGCAGATCAGAAGACTGCCTGTCATGGAAAACGGAAGGCTCTGCGGCATGGTCAGCTTGGGTGACCTGGCAATGCAGGACGAAACCAGCATCGACGCGGGAGACGCTCTGACGGAGATCAGCAACAATCTCTCCTCCAGAGACGGTCGTCTCTGAGTAAAAAACAATAAAAAAGACGGCCAAAAATGTAAAAAATCCTTGACAAAGCGAACTTTGGATGGTATTATATCCAAGCTGTCCGCGAGGGCGGCGCACAAAAAAGTTTGTAAGAATTTGGAAAAAGTTCTTGACAAATGGAAAAAGATGTGCTACTATCAAATTAGTAAGACCAATTAACTAATTTTAAGGGGATGGTTTTTATAAAAATTTTTCAAAAGGGGTTTAACTATTCCCAGGACGGACCGGGAAACCGGCTTGTGTACCATATGCAGGGCTGTAATTTTCGGTGCAAGTGGTGCTCCAACCCGGAAAGCATGGAAAACGTTTGTAAAACCACTGTGAATTACAGTCCGGAGGAAATTGCTGACGAGGCGAAGCGGTGCAAAATGATGTTTTTCGACGGCGGTGGTGTAACCTTTACAGGCGGAGAGCCAACCGTGCAGTTTGAAGAGCTTTTTAATACGCTGCACCTTTTAAAGAAAAACGAGATTCACACCGCTATTGAAACCAACGGTTCCTGCGGCAGACTGACGGAGCTGCTTCAGTTTGTAGATTTTTTGATAATAGATGTAAAGCATGTTGATATGGAGCAGCACAAGCAATGGACGGGGGCAGACAACTTGCAAACGCTGAATAACATTGCGGAAATAACAAAAATTGGGCGGCAGGTGCTCATTAGAATTCCGCTCATTCATGGCTTTAACAGTGGAGCGCATAAAGAATTTGCTTCTTTTTTTAAAAATCTAGACACAC
>ERZ825324.2934-NODE-2934-length-16802-cov-3.859676_pt1 | contig 16802 bp, 20 predicted proteins | sample MGYA00519859_ERZ825324 | MGnify/ENA primary metagenome ERZ825324 (study PRJEB31778, sample SAMEA3449198) | human gut metagenome | biome: human gut; feature: human-associated habitat; material: faeces | place: United Kingdom | collected 2010/2012 ... | reverse complement strand
TCCACACCAGAATCATTTGTATATTTTATAAATACGTGATCGGTACGCTTTTTCCCTTGTCCTGCTGGTTCAAAATTTAAAGTTGTACTGTCATTCACTTTTGTCCAGACGTGTCTCCCCTGTAGTAATGCATCGCCATCTGCTATTCTTATCGATGTACTTGATACAATTTCCGCTTTAAATTGATTCCCTGCTTCAAGCACGTAAAAATCGCTGCCGAATATATCTCTGTATAACGATCCATCAGCTGCAGCCGAAACCTCAATACCGTTTCCTGTATTCAAATTAATTGCCATCTTAATCACCAACCTTATACGTTACTGTATATCTATCGTTTTCAATTTTTACAATTTCACTATTTATGATTTCCTTCATCGCCACGCCTGTCTGTCTGTTTTTTCCACCGACAATATCTCCTATGTCAACATCTAGTCTGTCAAATTGCGCTGTAAGAGAATCGCTATTTTTCAATTCTTTCAACTTTTCAACGCCCTGGCTCCTAAGTTCTTCATCAGACTCCACATTTCCATAATCATATATCTCTGTTATTTCAGACCTGCCTGTATAATATGGGGCATCAACTATGTTACCAGAACTATCTGCGTATAGATGTATCACGGTACGTTCCGCAAGCTCTCCACCGCCGAGACAGATCAGATGATTTACACCACCTCGATTCTGCTCGAAAATAACTTGCATACCATAATCATCAGAGTATTCATATTTTTCGGATAGATCCTCTATTTTGGTAGCACTAATTTGTACTTTCGCATCTCTAGTAACCGTACACACAAGCTTGGCATCGACATTTGATAACATCTTTTTGATACCCGCATACATGTCTGTATACCGTTCAAATTGGTTACTTGATATTTTTATACCTGCATCATCTGCAGGCACAATAAAAAGGTCAGATAATCCGACCTTTTCTATAAGTTGTTCCAGTATTCTATTCGCATCACCGGATACTATATAATAGTCCTGACCACTCTCAGGCTCAATGATTTTCTTTTCGAGTATCCCCCTGAAAGCACGACCAGAATAATAGACCTTGTTCTTCTTGGTATCTATTTTCACATCATCGACAATACCACCGTATTCTGTATTTTCTACATACCATATACTGCCGTGAGACATGCAATGATTCTTTAAATTCATACCGATCTGAAAATCATTATCTTTTCCAATATCCAAATCTATTGAATACTTATGTAGCTCACCTTGCGGTAATCCGCTTGAATCTGTATATATTACCATCCCGGTTCACTCCTTCTATCCAAAAGTATTAAATCAAATCCAAAAGTACCGTCATATTGCACGGCATTTTCACCTGTAGGAATTTTTTCAAAAATATATGATTTTTTATCTGCTTCCCAAAAACGATTTTCTATGCTTCCATTCTGTTTTATCAGTTTAATTGTCCTTTTATTGGAATCAATTTCAACTCTCTGCCCTTTCTCTATTGATGTATTTATTTGATACACATGACTGCCGATTGTAATAGAAGGGTTTGTCACATCACCGTAAATTCTTAATCGAAAATCGCTTTCCACAAAAAACGGATTAACAACGCTGCTGCTCTGCACATAAGAAGAATAGGTATATGGATAAGAATATTCGTACTCTTTTTTCTTGTCATCCTGTGTTGCATCATTCTTCAAAAACATGAATTCTTTTTCTGTAATCCAGTCCGACGAATCAGAAATAATATTCACCGTAAGAACCATATATCCATTGCAATAATAATAGTTAGATTTCTTGGACGCATTGAAATAACAGGATGTATAATATCCGTTTATTTCCAGTTTCCCCGGTGTTTCTGCGAGAATATCACGCTCAAAGACCTCATATATACGGTTTCTTATGTTCAAACCTTCTTCTTCGTTTGCCGCAATAATAATTGTGGCATTTTTCTTTGTAACGCCCTTATGAAAATTTGTAATTTCATCATAGTCACTATCATATAACCACTCATAATCATAGAACTCGCTGTCATTTAAGAAAATTCCACCTGAACCAAACTCTATAGTCTGGTTCAGGTGGTTTGTGTAAGTGGCTTTATTAAGCATATTTTCTCACCAACCTCGCAACTTCACGCCCCTCTACATCAAATTCAACATAATTTGTTAATACATCAATCATAAGTTCTCTTAATCCACCGTTCTTCATCCATGCATATATCATCTTTAATACTTCCGCTGATTCTAAATCATTATCTGAATCCTGAAGTGCGGAGTTGATCATATCCATAAGGCTTTGTGTTCCGACAACCGTTTCACTTCCGGCTTCACCACCTGCCAAGAACTGATTTGACTTAGCGTTGTAACCGAAAATAGTCGGCTGATTCATGATCATACCATCGTCCATTGCTTTCTTGTACCATTCAATACCAAAGTGCGGTACACTTGGTGGTGTCAGGCTGAAAGAACCACTGATTGAAATATGTGGTAATTTGAGTTTTGGCAATGACCACGAAAAATTGAAGAAACTTTTAATTCTGTTTATAGCGTTACTTACAATGTTCTTTGCACCTTCAAGGATACTGCTGAACTTATTCTTAATATTTCCAAGTATATTGGTAACTGTCGAATAGGCATTACCAAGACCACTTGAAAATGAATTTTTAATCTCTGATATCTTGTTCAAAACTGCCTGTTTTGCTTCTGACATTTTTGACTTGAACTTATCGGCTACTGCTGAAAGTTTACCGCCGGTCAAATTGTCAATGAATGTGTACCCGGCTGAGTAATACCCTTTTACACCTTCCATTGCTGCTGCTGCAATTCCATTGATTCCACCGCCATGTTCAGCATATGCAGTTTTCATGTTTTGTAGTTTTTCAGACACCGTATCTTTTGCGGCCTGCATTATAGTACCCATCGTTCCCTTGATCTGTGAAAACTTCTCTGAAACAACTTCTTTCATTGCCGAAAACTTCTCTGATGCAGCATCTTTCAAGTTTCCAAAGAACTCTTTAACGACTTCGATTTTCTCACCAATAGCTGCAACAAAATTCGCAAACGCTTCTTTTACTGAATCCCATACACTTTTGATTGAATCCCATGCAGCTGTAACTGCTTCTCTGAAACCATCATTGGTATTCCATAATGTGATCAGTGCAGCCACAAGCCCGGCTATAATTGATATAATAAATACAGCAGGGTTTGCATCCATTGCTGCATTCAATCCGGTTTGTGCTACTGTTGCAGTTTCTTCCACACCTGTTAAAATTCCGATTGCTGTACTCACTGCACTAATTAATGATGATATTGCCATTGCAACCTTTAAGGTTACGAATCCGGCAGCAACTCCGGCTATCAGTGGTGACCAATCCTTGAACGTTTGGATGATCTTAGGTACATCTTCAATAAGACCGCCTAGTTTTTCAAGGAAGCTTTCAACACCGTCCATTCCTTTTTCAAAGAACGTTGTAAAATCAATTTTTTGAATCCAGTCAAATACCCTTTGCAGGGCATCACCGACAGACGTTGCAAACGCATCCCAATTAACAGTTTCCATCCAATCCGACAGCTGCTGTAAAAATCCCATAACAGTAGGTGCAAGTTTTGAACCTACTTTTGTAAGGATATTTTCAAACAATGCCTGTACTGAACTCCACGAACCTGATATTGTAGTACCCGCTTCAGCTGCTGTTGTTCCGGTTATACCTAAGTTATCCTGAATCTTGTGAATAGCTTCAATCATTTGGTCAAACGTTACGTTATCCAAACTTTCAATCTTTTCACCAAGTACACCTGAATCATTTATCAATCTGATCATTTCAGACTGTGTACCACCATAACCAAGTTTCAGATTATCCAACATCGTGTAATTTTGCTTTGCAAAACCCTGATAAGCGTCCTGTATAGAACCTATGTCAGTACCCATCTTGTTAGCATTATCTGACATATCAGTGATAGCAAGGTTGGTCAGTTCAACCGCTTTTGCAGTATCACCGCCAAGACCCTGAATCAATGAAGCAGCAAATGAGGTTGCGGTGTCCATATACTTATTTGAACTCATCCCGGCTGTCTTATATGCCTTTTTAGCATAATCAATCAGTTTACCGGAACTGTCTTTGAATAGTGTTTCAACACCACCAACTAACTGTTCATATTCAGCATAGTGACCAACCGCTGATTTTGTCACATCTGCCATTTTTGCAGCTAACTGTGTACATCCTGAAATTACTTTTGTGATTGCTGTAGATGCTAAATTCGCAAGCGTGGCTTTCCATGTTGTAAATCCACTGTCTGCATTTTTGGCAGCTTGTCCGGCATCTTCTACTGACTTGCCTGCGCCACCTGCCTTTTTGTCAACATCTTCCAGTGTTTCAGCAGTACCCTTTGCAGACTTTGAAACCTTTTCAATATTGTTCACGGCATCAGCGTAATTGATCGTTATTTTTCCGACCAACGAAAAAATATCCAACGATTAGCCACCCCCTTTCAATGGTGGCACGAATCCATTTAGAATTTTATTTGCTTTTTCCACCTGTAACTTAATCTGTGCATTGTTCATTGTCGGTTCAGTTTGTTCAGTCTTTTCTCCTTTCGGTGCTGTACTCATAAACCGCTGTTTAAATTCTTCAAAATTTCCAACATCATCAGCAAGTGGGTTTGCTGTGATTGCACAGTATAAGTCCCACTGTTTATCTTCATTGTCCTGTTTCAGGACTGTTCTAACAGTAGCGTCTAATTTCCCCCGGCTGATTGCTTTATCTAAATAGCTGTAGGGGTTACCATATCTACGGTTGCAGCACTCATCGAATCGTTCTGTTCCGTACCCACTAATTCGGCAACACCCTCGAAAAAATCCATAAGATCATCTTTCTTAGCAAAATCTTTTACCATTACAACAAATTGTTTCAGCTTGAATTTCTTCACATCATCAGCAGTAACCGCTGTACCGTTGTCCCACTCCATACAGTTAGCAAAAAACTTACAGATTTCATTTCTTGCTTTGGAAATGTTCTTGATCAGAATGCCACATACTTTCATAGCAATGACAATACCAACTTCTTTCATGTCTGTACCTGATTCCTGCAACTGCTGAATCTCGTCTTTGTCAAATGCACCAATAACCTGTTCTACTCCGATAACTGCAAGAACCTCACAAAAGTCAAATGCGTTATCAACTGTTAAATCCTTAAATCTGAAATCTGCCATGATTATTTATCCTCACTTTCTTTTTTCGATCTGTTTCTTCTACCGCCATTTGCAGGTTTATCCTGTTTTGGTGCAGATGTTTCTTCATGTTCAACAGGTTCAGTCTGTTTACTTGCTGTTTCCTGTTCCTGATTTTCTACCTGTTCAGCAGGTGCAGCAGGTGTTTCCTGCTGCACCACTTCATCAGAAATATCAACCACGAACATCCCTTTATCCTGAATTTCTGCAAATCTTTCTTCTGTCATATCCAGTTTTTCACCGATCACATGACCTTCACCTGTGTACTTGTCTGTATATTCTCTTACTACTACAACTCGCATAATTCACACCCCCTACACAACAGCGTTTGGATAGTAAATAGCAATATCCAACTTGTTTAAGCTGTCGTTTTCAAGGTCAGCCGTGCATTCAAACTTGACCGCAAAAGTGGTCTGTGTTGCGTTTTTGGTCTCAAGCTCAAACGCTTCGGTGCAAAGTGCATTCGGTAAAATAATGATTACATTTTTACCGCTTGAAAGTGTTCCAACATATGCAACATTTTCAAGATAATCTGCTTCTGTGATGTTTTCCTTAGATACATATTTGACATAGGTTGTATCTTCGGAAGTGGATTTTACAAGGTGTAATGCACTTACAAGAATATCTTCTGTAAGTTCTGTCATCTGACCTTCAAGTGTGGCAGATTCACCAACCTTCTGTTTGCTGACACCTTTGATCAGCACCGTTGCACCGTCAACCTCAACATCAAGCCACTGTGCCTCATAGTTGAACTTAAGACCACCGGAAGTTGCACCAAGGGGGGTACCTGTCCAACCGTTGCTTGATTTCTCATACTTAAGATTTTTGTAAATGACACCTGCACCCAAGATCATGTTCTTGATGGTTTCAGATGTAATACCATGTTTTTTTAAGCCCATTCTTTTAAGCCCCTTTCCACTCATGTGTGTTAAGTGTTATCGTAATTCTAAAAAGATCTTCTTCACCTGTTGGAATCATCAAACCGTTCCAATAGGTAATAAAAAAAGCAGTCCCTTCCTGAACTGCCCTTAAATCTTCAAATACTGTTTTTATTTTATCGTTTATTTCAGCAAGCGGTAACTTTGACCCCCTTGACCAACCATCAAGTGTGAACACACCGCCTGTATATCCGTCCTCTAATCGGTGTTCAGTTTCATTGAACGAACCAACAAAGTAAGGATAGCTGATTTCACCTGTCCATTCACCAAATTCATAGGGAATACCAAGTTGATCAAGCTGATCAGAAATAAAACCAAGCATATCAACCATAATTAACCCCCTAAATTCTGTTTAATGACATTTACAAGCTGCTTCTTTATCTTTGGGGCTACACTCTGAAATGCTTTCGTGAGTGGTTGTCGTGGTGTTTTTCCGTAAGTATGGTAAAATTTACCGTCTTTCTTACTCTTATAAACCCAACTGCCTTTTCTTCCACCACCGTGTAGTGCATACTCACCAGTACCAAATTCTTCCCAAATCGCATTTTCAAGGTCTGAACCTACAGCAACAGTTGATTCATCTTTTCCTTCATCAACCATATATTTGTAAGACCCCTTTGTTTGTCCGGTATCAACCCGGCTATTCCTTTGGGTCTGTGCCTGTATTTCACCACCTGCTTCGTGAAGGAATCCAATAACCCCTTCCGATAATGCAGCTTTAATTTTCGCTGTGTTATCTGTAAATTCAACTGACATACTACTGACCCCCTATAAATCTTAAATAGATTTCTAAATGATCGTGCATATTCATAGGGTCATCAATCAGAAGGATTTCATACACTTCACCATTCACCATCATTCTTGCATTGTCACTTGTCACATCAACGGTTTCCTGTTCATCCGTCTTACTGATCACACCTGTCAGAAAACTGAATGGATTCCAAACCCAATCAGTTGACAGGTTTTTCAGATTGGTAAAGTCACATAAGAAAATGTGTGTACTTTCCTGAACCTTGGCATAAAAAGTTGTATGCTTTGAATCACCTGTTGATAAGTCCAACCAACCTAAGATTGATGTACAATCAACCCATGTGTTTACACGCTCACCTATGGCATTTTTAGCACCGTTCTTTTTTACCTGTAACAATGCTTGAATGTTACCGCCAACACTCATATAATCAGAATCTAGCCTTTATATAAGGCTTTAAGAATCCAAGTAGGGCAACAGGATAGCCCATAACCTGATTGTTAGCGTCCTGATCAAAGTAAGTCACACTGTATCTTGACAGCGTTTCAGATTTGACCCCGGTTTTCGGTCTGTTCTTAACGTCCCACTTGAGTAATTCAAGTACACCTGCACGAACATCAGCCGGATATTCCACTTTAGTGATCAGGTTTGTACTTTTGTACAATTCCTGATTAACTCTGATGAAATCATCACCAATTTCAGTAACGGTATACAGTCCATCATTCACCATTGACTGTGAAATCTGAACTGTATCACCTACTTTCAAAAAATCTGACGTTCCAAGCAGTCTGTTACCCGAACTATCGGCAGTAAATCGAACAAACCGATTCTGAAAATTGTTATTAGTGTATGCTCTGATCATAAATTCAGCAGCGTTCAGTTTTTCTTCAATTACCTCTTCATTTTGCACAGCAAATTCAGGTAATTTCATTACTTCATCAACTGCTAATATCATCAGATCACCCTTTCTTATACAACCGGTGTACCAACCTTAGACTTGATAAGACCCATCTTAACGTTCTTTGTATTGAACTTAAGGCTGTAGTTTGCAGACTCACCAAGTTCTGCATAAGTCGGTGATTCTTTTGCAATCTGATCGACCGCTAAAGAAAGACCGTTCGGATGCAGTACCTTACCCTGCTTAGTATAGAACTTATCAATACCTGCGGATGCTTCCGGGTCATAGTTGGTTGTATACTGATTCTCATAGTTGTTCTTATCGCAAGATAAAAATGCACCTTCGCCAAACAGATATGTGCTGTAAACCGCATCTGCACCTGCTCCTGTAGCTGTAAATCTATCAGTTACAAGTACGTGTTTACCTGCGATAGTTGGTAATGTAATTTCTTTCTGAATCACACCATTGACAACATACTTGTCATAATCAACCATTTCCATCTTCTTGTACTCTTTGAAGATCATGGAATGCATAACCATCAGACCAAGACCACCTGCCATATCACCAAGTGCTGCCTGTTCTGCGTCATAAATTGTACCTGCTTCAATGTTTGTCTTAGTACCTTTAGTAAGATCAAGTACATGATCACTAAGTGCTGCAACTGCCAATACTGCCTGTGCAATGTTCATCAGTTCTTTTTCCCAAACCTGACCATAATAGCCTGCAATCTTATTTCTGATCAGTGTCATAGGGTCAGCACCAGTTAATTCCTTTGTGAAGTCTTTAGCCTTGAATGCTTTCATTCTCTGAATAAGCATACAAGTCTGTTTGTCTCCGCTGATTTCAACAGGTGTGTTGTTTGTTTCACCATCGTTGTTCAGTGCTTCCATACCGCTTTCATTTGCGTCAATCGGCTTATAGATTGGGATTGTTGCCACGTTTCCATGCTCACCGATTAAGTCCATAATAGAACTATCCTGCTGAACAATACCGGATGCAAGGATTGGTGTAGTCCAATAATCTGCTTCCTGCATCATTCCTGCGAATACTTCCTCGTCAAATTCAAATCCACCAAAATTACCCGTTCTTGGCATTTAATTCACCTTTTTAACCTTTCTTAATGTACATTTAACTGTTTGAATAATTCCGGGTTTTCCTGTTTAAGTTTCATTCTTTCGTTGTAACCCATCTTAAGGAACTGTTCTTTGGTAACTGTCTTGTCTTTATCCCCACCCGGCAGGTTATTTTCCAAAATCTTTCTGCTACCACTTTGCTGCTGATTGCTGTTGGATGCTTCAAACATGGTAGGGTGCTGTGTTTTAAGACCTGAAATCAGATCATCTTCGCCCTTGATTTTTCCATCATCACCAAGTTTGATTTCACCCTTTTCCTTTGCCTTGAACACAAGATAATCAACATCAACCGCACCTGCTGCAATTAACGCAAATTTCAATGCATTTTCTGTTTTCAGTTCTGCATTCTCTTTCTTAAGGTCTGCAATCTCTGTTTCGTATGCTGTAATCTTCTGCTGTGTAGCTTCATCTTTTCCGGCTGACTTTTTTAGTTCTTCAATCAGGTTATTAGCCTTAGTCAGTTCTGTAGTCTTGCCGGAAAGGTCAGTTTCGAGATTGGTGTATTTGTCCTTAGACACATAACCACCATCAGTAAGGTTGACCATCTTGATCAGCTTCTCTTTGTTCTTTTCATCATCGTTATAGGCATTGATTGCCTGTACCAGTTCATCATAGGTGATAGCCTTATCACCAAAAAATGCTTTTAAAAATTCCATGTTCTTCTTCCTTTCTCCGTCACGTTTTTATATCCGGTGTCACCGGGAACGGTCAACAGTTTATATCCCATGTTGCAGGGGTCATTTCAGCAGCAGTTTAAACGTCATAAGCCTTTTTCGGACATATTTTTTTCAAAACTAAAATCTATTAATAGTAGTTTCGTCTGACCACCAGCCAAATGTTTCATTTTCACCGTATGCTCTTACCATTACGGTTGCATCATCCATACCATCTGCGATAAAATCATCATTGTAATTGGTAGAGTAAAATGATGTATGTGTTGTATCAAATTCTTTCCATGTTCCATCGGCTTTTGTGATACGCACTTTGTAAGACGTAGCATTTTCTACTTTGTTCCAATTTGCTGAAAAAACTGCATAGTTAAAATATCTTGATGTACTTTTGAAATAAGTAGCATAATTTACTGTTGGTTTTTCAAGAATACACTTCTTGAACCAATTTTTCACTGCGTTACTAATAGCATCTTCTAAAGCACCATCAGGTTGAAAATTAATATCTGGGATTTTAACAGACGGTGTTTTTAACGGTGGTGTACAGGCATATGCTGGGATAGTAGAACCTGCAATCATCATGGTTACAATTAAAGCACTTACTAATTTCTTCATAATAAATACATCCTTTCTTTGTACGACAAAAAGACACCCTTGCGGATGTCTTAAAAATACTATTTAACCCATAGTTGGGAGATAATCAGGATCACCGAACCTTTCTATGATACCAAGTGAATATACAACGCTTTCATGTTCCTTTTATCCCCCTTTCTGACCTTATATAACGGTCATATAGGTAATAAAAAAGCAAAGGTATACAATTCTGTACCTTTGCTTTTTAACGCTGTTATTTCTTAGACTCTGCAATCTTCTCTTTTTCTTCTTTTTCCAATTCTTTCATTAGTTCATTACGTTCTTCCTGTGACATTTTTCTATATCGTTCAATTTCTTCCATGTTCAAGTTATCATCTTCTTTATGCTCAAACATCTACTTCACCTCTTTAAAAGAAAATCCATACAGATCTGACAAATATTTCATTGTTTCTAATTGTGCTTCAAATTCAGTGTACCCTTTTTCCCTAAAATCTGCAACCCTCAAATCATAAATTGCAGTATTAACATCCTTATTTGGTGCTGTGTATTCATATATTGTACCATTGTGGCAAAGTACATACCCTTTTTCATACCCATTGAAATATGCTGCATTGATGTCATTTGCACTAGGTGGCATACTTGCAGGGTGATTGTGAAATGAAACTAACTCACCCTTTTTTGATTTTTTGATCATATTCTTTATATCATCATTGTATTCAGGTGTCCCTGCATCTAATCCGCCTGTTGACTTCGCCCACTTACTACTTACTGTATTATAAATATACAAATCTTCACCATTCTGACCTGATCGGTGCTTAAGCATTGTTTTTGCATTATTTAAATAGGACTTCTGCAACTTAGTGTCTTTTGTCATTGCCTTGAATTTTTCAGCATATTTTCGATTATTGATTATTTTTGTTTCAACAGCATAATCCATACTTTTCACAATCTTTTCGTGTTCCTTCCACATCGGACTTTCTAACTCAAGTTTTTTGAAATGGTTATATTCACCATCAGTCATGAAACCAAGCAGTTTATTAAAATCCTTTGTGTTGTATCTCTTTTCAAGAGTTTCAACATAATTCATGTAATTGATATTTTCTTTTGAGAAGTACCACTTTTTAAATTGCTCGTAATCTTCAGCACTTTTAAAATGTCTTAGTGTATCATTAAAATCATCATTTTTGGTAAAATCAGAATCTAAAGCCCATTTTGCACGTTGCAGTAGACAACATCGACAGTTACACACATTCCTTGCAGAACCACCAACCCCAGGTGCTTGCATTTTCTCACCGCCAACGTCAAAAGGTTCATCAAGTTCCCTGATCTGTCCGTCTGCTTCTCTATGTTCCGGCCTTGTCCTTCCGTCAAGTGTAGAATCCCACTGTTTGACTATATCAGCACCTTTGTCTTTTGCTTTATGCTGTGCATTAAGTGCTGCTTCATTCTGTATTCTATGTCCTTCCGTTCTTGCAATACGGATTGCACTATTGATTGCTTTTTTAAACGGACTGCTCATACCTACTGTAATCACTACCGCCATCTCATTCCAAGATGAACCATTACTGATTCCCCTTGAAAGTTCAGAACGAATTGAACGTTTCAAATAATCAACATCTTCACCTAACCGCTTATATAGACCGCTTGACAGTTTACTATTGGTTTTCAGTGCCATAATAACCTGTTCCTGCTGAATTGGGAAAAAAATCGGTACATTCTGACTGATTATGTCATATAATACAGCAACATAACCATTACTATAACAATTTTCTAAATAATCAGCAATTGTGGCAAATTCATTATTTTGTAATTCATTCAGCATATAATCAAGCTGATCAACTATTATTTGCTGATACTCTTTTTGGTACACGATGCTTTGCAGATTTTCAAGGTCTGTCCTTGCAGACAGTTCCCTGATTTTCTGTTCACAGTCCTTTTTTGCCCTCTCATATACAACTTCTAACAGTCTGATAACTTTCTTTTCTTCATCAAGCTGTGCTTGCTGTACTTCCTTCTGCGCTTTGTTCACCTGTTCCACCACCTTCATCATCCGGTATGATAGAATCAAGATCGTCTTGTACCTGATTAGTCTTTGTAGCTTCATCATCCGGTAACTTGTCCTTTATTTTCTCATAATCAATATCAAGAACATCACAAATATACTGAATCGTCAGATCATCACCAAAAATCTGTGCCAGTGATAACAGGGTGTTGATTTGCACCTGTTGTTTCTGTGCTTCTGTAAGTTCATTCTGTTCATTTTCCTGTTCATTACTCATTACTTCGTGGGTGAACTCAAAATAAACATCTGTGATCTGATAATCTGTACCGTTCTGCTGATTAATTTCATCAATGCAGACTGCTACGATCTTACGCAAGAACCGCTTGATGTTCCTTTCAAGGTGTTTACATCTAAGGTCAAGCAGTGAATAGGCTGCCTTAATTGCAATATTGGTTGTTGCTGATGTATCTTTCAGACCTGACAAGTTCAGACCCATACCAAAACGGTATATGTTCTTTTCATCCAATTCTAACTTAACCTTCCGGGCTTCATACGGTACATCTACTGTATGTACTTCAATACCGCCATCTGAACCAACACCGACAATCTTTTTTGTCTTAAGATTCTGCTGCAATTCATCAAGGTTATCACCTTCAAACCCTTTGACTGCATATAATGGATGGTCAAAGTCAATCAGGTTATTGGAAAGACTGGATGCCATAAGGTCATAATCGTCAATCAAGTCTTTTACAGCTTTCAGATTACTGATCTGTTTCTTGTTATTATCCAACCGGAAGAATGGCAAGAAACCAAGTGAATCAACATAAGTATTATCATCACCATCAACCTGATACAGTATATGCGGTCTTGGATTCACCTTGGCTTTATTGTCAAGCTGTATTTCCCCTTCATCTGTCTGAACATAATAAACAACCTGTTCATCGTCCCAATCCATGATTTTCTTTATTCTGTGACCTTCCTTGTCAACCCGGTCAACGTACCAATAAATTACATGGTCTTTTCCGTCCTCTGCAAATCGTGCTTCTACTTCTACAACACCGATACTGTCAGCACACGTGAATTTCAGCTTGTCAGTGCTGTCTTTCATAGCGTACATATAAGCAAAACCTTTTGTCTGACAGTCTGTAAGTGTTTCTGACAGTTCATCAATAAAATCATCGTTATTATTGAATCTTGCATCAAGTTCACTCTGTAGTTCAGGCACATCACTGAATACAAAACCATCTGAACCTGAAAGAGTGTACTGTGTACCCTGTTCTGTCAATTCCTTGAAAAATGGGTGCGGTATTCTCACATTTGCCCTGCTTGTATCTTCCACAAGCTGACCATCAGAATTGAAGTAAAACATTCTGTAATTTTTAATGTCGTGATCACCGTCAAAATAGCGTTCACCTATTCTTGCAAAATGCTTTTTCACTGATGCAGCATCTTCATCAATGAACATTTTTATTTCTTCGACTGTAAGCACCTGTCACCCCACCTTTCTATAATCTGATTTGTAAGGTCAATGATTTCATCCCCATGAACACCAAAAAAGTCACACATTGCTTCTTCACCCTCAACCGTATGACCGTATGAAAACATAAATGCATGAACCAATTCATGAATCAGTGTTGAACGTGTTACTGATTCAGAACGTCCGTCCATAATGCTGATCAGAAGTTCCTTATATTCGGTCAGCCCAAAATTATAGCTGTTTGGGTCAGGGTTCATTTTTTTTGCATTTGCATCCACCAGTTTGACCTTCCATACATCATTGTGAATCTTTATTTTCATAGGTTCATACCTCATACTTTCTAATATAACCAAGTCTTAGGTTCATAGAATGCAAGTGTGATTGAATCAGCAATATCAGGACTACCGACACCACGTTTTTTCATATCATCTTTGCTTTCCAACTGAATCTTACCTTTGGATGTTATCTTTTTACGTCTGTTCGATAACTGCTTTATCATTTCATCATCATAAGGTAATTCAATGATTGGTTTACTTTCTTTTTCCTGCATCATGCAGCTAAAATTTTCTTCAAGTGCATCCCTCAATTCACCCCATATCTGTGAACCAAGGTTTGCGTAATAATCATCTGTTGCAGATGAACCATTGTTTACTGGAACAACCACATAAGGAAGTCTTTCTTCTGCCACAACTTCCTTCAATCTATCAGTTACACCGCCACCAACACCTGTATCATCTATTTTGATAATGCAGCGTTTTAACTTTGGATATTTCTGCATATATTCTTTACAGGTCAATATCACATTCCCGGCAGTTTCCATTGTGCTTTTCTTTGAATATTTTGTGAATGGGAATATTTTCCCTGCTATTCTTGGTGTAATGACTGTTTTATCATCACCGAACCGGGCAACGTCACAGCCAACATGAAGCACATTAGAAGTGGTTATTTCAGATTCTTCAATTGAATTATCACAAGCAAGTTCAACTGTTTCCATTGAAATCAATGAATCAAGTGCCCCTTTGGGAAATTCTCCAAAAATACGAACCCTTGCAACATCTGAATCCTGACCGTATTTTTTTAACAGCATTTCAATGTTGTCTTTACTTGTTCGTTTGGAATCCATTGAACTTACTTTGTGTACTCTGAACTTATCCCTATCAACATTATGTGAATCATAAAAAACCCCTTCTAAACGGTTAGGGTTTCCACACATCAAAAGTCTATTTTCTTTACCGGATAATGTACCAAGTATTGCTTCCATGATTGGATCTGCAACACCACTTGCTTCATCCACCACAATCAACATATGATCTTCATGGAATCCCTGCATATTTTCAGGTTTCGTTGCTGTCTTTGCTGTTGCAAACCAGCGTTCTTCATCACCAATCATGTACACCTTTGTTTTTGTCCATTTCAGAAGGTCTTTCACAAGGCTGTTATTTAACCACTTAGCAATTTCAGACCAAAGTACATCATAAAGCTGTTGCATTGTTGGAGCTGTTGCGATAACCCTTGAATACGGTCTGCACACCAAAAACCAAATAATTGCACCTGCTTCAAGTGCTGTCTTACCTACACCCTGACCTGATCTGACTGATATTTTTGGGTATATTACCAAATCATTCAATACTTTCTTCTGCCAATCGTCAGGAATCATTCCAAGGACTTCTTTAAAGAAAGCGACGGGGTGATCATAATAATAATCAATAATTTCTAAAAAATCATTCATTCTGTTCAGCCCTTCTTTTTGCAATCTCAATAATTGCTGCTTTCCAATCTTTGGAAAATGCATCTGCATCAGCTTTTGTTTTTCCTTCTAATTCAAGGTAGTCCTTAACCATATTCTTCAAAGAATCCACTGCTTTACTTTGTGCTTTCAAGAAACTTGCTTGCTTATCCCAAGCCTGTTGAACTTCCCATTTTTCTGAAAATGTTTCACCTGAACTTTCTGCAATTCTTTCAATGGTCTTATCATCCTTATCCTTCACATACATAATCTGTTGTGCCCGGATAATTGCAGCATACTGAATTTGAATAGCATCCCAAATCAAATCAAGCGGTGATTTTTCAGTCAATGAATCAATAATGTCCATAGATTCTTTTGGTAGGTATTTAGAAAACAGTCCATGCTTGACTGCATTTGTGTTTTTTTCAGGTGCACCAAAGCCAACTGCATTTTTGTTATTCGGTTGACCGCCCCTTTTTCCATTCCGAACGTTCGTTATTTTTTCCGAACGTTCACTATCCCATTTATATGTGCTTTTCCATCTTCTGATAGTACCTGACGGAACATCAAGTTTTTCAGCAATATCCTTTAATTTCAAGCCTTGCCTATACAAGGCAAAGGCTTCATCAACTAATTTATTCTTTGCCTTTGGCAAGACTTTCACCTCTATTCGTTTGTTTTGAAAATCTCAACTCACTTATCATAAAATGTCTGTTTTCGTATATCATTTTTATAACAAAAAGTGCTGCAAGGTAGGAGGTTTTAGCACCCTTGCAGCACATAAGACAATAAGCAATATAATTTTGCATAAAAAATTGCAGGTAATAAATTACCTGCAAAAATTTTTATACAGCATACACTATAAAAGGTCTGCTTGTATTTGTCAAATATGAAATGATTGGTTTTATGTCAGATATGTAAGGTTTTTATAGGTATCTTCAAACGCTGAAAGTGCCTTATTATGCAGTTCTACGGTATATGAATAAGATTTTTTCATTTCCTGTGAAGCAACCTTGACTGTTTTAAACTGCACATACACTTTTGTAAGAATCTGAATCATATTCTTATCACGCAATCCCCGGATTTCCTTAATGATCTGCTTTTTTGCATCAACGAACTGATCTATTTCTTCATTGATGTGTTGGTCAAACATGGTATACCTCACTACGTCCTTACATAACTTATCACCTACAGGTGAAGTCTGCACTTTGTCCCGGCTGTAATCAATACCGCCTGCACTGCATACATTCATCTTCATATCTGACAGCGTGGCAATATCATCATTTACCTGCATATCTAACACTTCAAGCTGTTTCAGATATTCCCTTGCACTTAATTTCTTCTGATCACTCATTTTTACCTCACTTTCTACGGTTGGTTACACTTCGGTTACGGTTAAAAATAGCCTAAAAAGTGCTTCAACCCCTTATAA
>ERZ825324.2930-NODE-2930-length-16815-cov-4.853759_pt1 | contig 16815 bp, 13 predicted proteins | sample MGYA00519859_ERZ825324 | MGnify/ENA primary metagenome ERZ825324 (study PRJEB31778, sample SAMEA3449198) | human gut metagenome | biome: human gut; feature: human-associated habitat; material: faeces | place: United Kingdom | collected 2010/2012 ... | reverse complement strand
TATTATTTTTAGATAAATTAAATAAATATTCTACATAATATTTTATTTTTATTATTATTAATATATTTTTCAAATTCTTCAAAAGAATTATTAAATTTATTTATTTTATAATTATTATCTAATTGATTATATGCATATTCACTATCATAAATTAAATCTATTTTTAATTTTTCAAAATATGGAACAGCAATTGTTTTATATCTGTTAGATTGATCTTCAAATACGTTATATTCGTTTTTTTCAATTTCATTTATAGATTGTATTTTTAAAATATCTCCGTCTTTTAATTTGCTATATCCCTTTTCTAGCAAATATTCATATGGATAAATACAAAATGTATTATTTTTTGAATCTATTTCTATAAGTAGTTCATCTTCATTGACATTAGCATTACCATTCTCAATTAATTTTGCTTTTACTATATACACTGATATATTATCAGACATATTTGTAGTTAATATTTCATTAATATATATATCTGATTTTTTATAGTTTTTATATTTATCATTTATATTTTCTTTAGTTATATTTTCTTTATCTATATACTCTTGTGACAATAAATTAAATAATTTATTTTTATTTAATTCATTATTATTATTTAATAATTCATTTATTACATTTTGATATGTATCTGCACAATATTTTACAGTATAATAATTATATTTATAAATATTGGAACTAATTTTAAAATCATATGTATTTAGACCTTCTTTTCCTTCTAACTCCTTAATCAACCCACTCGCATCAATATCGTCATTATTATTTTTCTTTAAATTTATTAAAATTCCTAAAATAATAATAAATATTAGTATTAAAATACATATGAAAAAAACAATAATATTCTTTTTTTTATTCATATATTTTCCTCTTTCTTATTTTCTATTGTGGTGAAATACCAAACATTTTACAAGTTAATGCTTGACTCATGCCTCTTGAACCATTTACCCAAATTTCAAAATGAACGTGCGGACCTGATGAATTTCCAGTAGATCCTTCAAGCATTATAAGCTGTCCTCTTTCAACCTGTTGTCCTACAGTTACCAATAATTTACTTGCATGTGCATATAAAGTATATATTCCATTTCCATGATCAATTTTTACATAATTTCCCCAAGAAGGATGATACTTGGCTGTAATAACTTTTCCTGGTGCTGCTGCATATACTGGATCACCTAATTTTCCAGTAGAATGTAAATCAATTCCCTTGTGTCCACTATATGTTGACGGATTAGTTAGATTAGGTAATGGATAAGAAAGTATTACTCCATTAACATTAAAACTTCCATCTAATTCCACTTGTGCTAAGATATCATCTCCTATTGTTATATCACTGTCCCCATCCATATCTATAAAATCTGTAGAATCAAACAACTCTAATGAATCTACTCCATAACTTTTATTAGCTAATTGAGCAATTACATATCTCATAACTCTAGATTGTTCTTGTGTATATTCTTGACTTTCAAGTAAATAAAATAGAAAGCTTGGTGATGTAGTCAAGTTATTTTTTACCTTTGCATATGATTTAATTAATTCTATTAAATCGTCAACATTATAACCTGTCCCCAATTCTGTAACCGTTGTATTTACATCTTGTGTCCACTCATTAGTATTTTGAATAATTGTACCACTTTTTAATGTACCTGAAGCTTTTTTATCAGTTACTACATTATTATCAGATACTGGTATTTGTACTTGTTGATCTTTTTGAATATAATTTTTTTCAGTATCTATCTTAGTAAATTTTAATTTTGAATTCAATAACCATGTTTTAGCATAACTAACATAAAGTTCTCCTGTAGCTGATTGATATTCCGTAAAATAATTAGTTGCAGAATCATAATAATTTTTAACATTAGCATTATTAATTTCTGTATTTTTTACATCACCATATGAAGTTTTCAATTGTAAATTACCATTCTCATCCAAAATTGGTTCTCCTAAAGGATTTGTATATATATTAGTACTCCAATCTCTTTCTGCAATAGTTCCACTATAATCAACTTGTGTATCCCTAATTGTACCTGTTTCTAATAACGTAAGAACAATATTTACTTTACTTGCATCAACTAATTTTACCAAATCATTCATAAATTGCACATTTCCTGATATAACATGCATTGAAACAAAATAGTTTACAGGTGTAGAATATTTTGCTACAAGAGTTTGATAATCACTTTCTACTTTTGTTATTTTTGATATTCTCCTTGAGGTATCTTCAACTTTTTTATCTGCTGAATTTTCATCATAATTATAATATTTAGTACTTTCCTCAACAGCCAAACATAAATTGAAATTATCTGGATTTAAAGAAAAATACTTTAAAGAATCTTCATTATTTGAATCTACTAACTCACAAAATTCAGAATATTTTTTATAGCTTAATGTTTGTACTTCTCCATTTAAATTTTGTCTCCTTATTATGATTAATCCATCATTTTCTCCTATTCCAAGTCTTGGGTACATCGTTTTAATCTCAGCTTTTATATATTTGTCAATCATATCCTCTAACCCATCTGTATAAAATCCTTGTTCTTCTATTGTAGTATTTACACTTAATTGATCTAATCTTTCCAAGATTTTTTTTGAATATTCTTCATTAATTTTATATCCATTATCCGTAATAGAAACTATAGATACAGCTTCTTGTTGAATTGTAGTATTTGTTCCTATCGTATCTAATCCAAGTAATCCTCTAAAGAAGTTTATAACCGTATATGCAACAGCCATAATTACTCCTATTGCTAATAAACAAATAACTATCAAAGTAACTACTGGTGATATCAATGCAATTATTTTTTGCGTTAATTTTTTCTTTATCTTTTTTGCTTCTTTCTTTGTCTCATTCTTTATTTTATTTACTACAGATCTGTCATCTTTGTTATTGTTCTCGTCCATTTCCTCACCTCTTCTCTAGCATTTTATCTCTAAGCTTGTTCGATTAGTATATTCATCTTTATTTGTACTTTGCATATAATCTTTATAATCTAAAATAACATCACTAAATATCATTTTTACGGTTAAATTAGATGAACTATAAATTTTATTAAATTTTATTTTATAGTTTTTTGTAATTCCGGGTTCTATGGTAATTGTTTCTTTATCAAAATCACTATTTAAAGAAGAATAGGTTGCTCCATTCTCTCCCTTTAAATAAAGATTTTTATTATATTTATTACCAGTTAAGCAAATTTCTTTTTCTCTATTATTTGTAATACTTATTGTATATTCTTCATAACTGTCATAAACTTCAACTTTAGTTATTTTTACTTTAATATTATTTTGTTCATTATTAATGTCTTCTACTGAAGCATATATAAAATTATTTATATTCATTTTATATGAACCGTCATTATTTTTAATAAATGTATAATATTCCTGAGTTTTATTTCCTTCTCCTCCACCTGTTGCAAGCATATCTGCAAAAAATTGAACTTGACAAACTGTTTTATTAGCATCTGTTGACCATTTTATCATTGTATAGTCTCGAGTACCATTAAAAATACTTTTTACATATATATCTTTAAATTGTTTTTCTGTTTTAAACATTGCATTTTTACAATCATCTGTAAGCATACTATACGCTTTAGAAATTTCACCATTATTACAATAATATACAAATAATTTCATGGTGTCATCGACTGAATCATTTTTTATTTCATTTGCTTCTTCTTTCGTAATTATTGTCTGTGAAGTTGTATTTGTTTGATTTGTATTATTTTTAGAAATATTTTCTATTTTTTCTTTTTCCTTTTCTTCATAAAAATTATTTAAAGCATGGATAATAAATAAAATAAATATTATTATTGCTATTATATATAAAATTAACTTTTGATTTCTATCAATATTTCTCTTAAAATTCATTTATACCTCACTAATTATTATTTATTTCATCAAATCTCTTTACATTTTCTATAAAATTATTATGTGTTGCTCTTACTGTATTTTCTGAAGCTGAGCCTCTATAAGATTTTACTACTGATTTCATATATTTTTGACGTCTATTTTCGTCATATAATATTGGATAATTACTGTCTGATAGTAGTTTCTGCTTATATCTTAAGGTAGCCACTGCAAGTCTGTCAGCTTCTTCTAAATTTGCTACTTTACCTTCTTTTAAAATTTCATTGGCAAATTTCATTGCTTGTTTTTGTTCAGAAAAATCTACAACTCCTCTTGAAACATAATTTTCTCTTGCTCTCTTTCTATATTCTTTAGCTTTATTAGAATATTCATAATTATATTTATCAATAACATCTCTTCTATTATACCATGATTCTTGATACTGTTCCATTGTAAGTTTTTCTTCTGATTTTGGTGCTGTAGCCATATCCATTAATTTTTTTCCACCAGCATATCCAGCTGAAAAAGATCCTAGTGCTTCAAAAGCATTATATTTTCCATCAGCCATACTAATTGCTCCTTGAGTTGCTGCAGTAACCACTCCTAAAGTTGTTCCTGCAATTACTCCTGCACTATTTCTTACAAATCTTTTTATATTTGTTTTTGCATCTTGATCAACATCCACAACCGGTCTTATTAACGTTTTTCCTACATTTATTACACCATTTGCTAGTGGTTTAACTATATTTTTCTTTTTTTCTTCCACTTTCTTTGTGTTTTGATTATTAGTTCTTATTTCTTCTTTATTATTTGCAATATTTCTTATACTTGCATTATTTGCCACTTTTTTATTTGGATCTGTTTTATTTTTCTGATTTTTTCCTAATACTACTTTTGTTTTTGCTCCATTTGATATATTATTATTTACAACCCCATTTGAAACTTGTCCAATTAATATTGTATCTATTACATGATTATCTCTCATAAAGTTATTTTCTGCTAATCTCCTATTTAAAATTGCAGAATCTGTTTTGACCATATTTAAATATTTATTTCTATCATTTTCAGATAAATTAGGATTCTCTAATAATTTTTTATAGTCTATAATATTATTCATTAATTCTTGACTAGTTCTTCTATCACCATCTATATATTGAAGAGGTAATTCATTAGTTGTAAAATTAAATTCACTTGCCATTATTCTATTTCTAGCAAGACTTTTATATTTCAATATTTCTTTTTGCAATCTTTCAATTTCTTTGGCATTTTTAGAATTTTTTTGTTTATTTTCATTTGTTGCAATTAATTCATAAATTTCATCTAAACTATGTGGATCTCCATCATTGAATATCAAATTTAATTCATCTTGTGATAAACCACTTCTATATTTAGCAATTAAATTTCCGTATATATCATTGCTATTTTGTATATTTAATACTTTTTCACTGTCTTCTGGCACATTATTTTCATAATTTAATTTTTCTTCAAAATTATCATCTTGTTGTTCTTCATCTTCTGGAGTCTCTTCTTCTGTTAAATCACTTACATCACTATTATCTTTTTCTTGTTCTTTACTACCCATGGCATTTAGTAAATTTAAATGTCTAGAACCTAAACTGCTTGAATCTTCTACTCCTGCTCCAAGCACAATTTGTGTTGAAAAATCATTTGGATCTATATTTGGATTAGAATTTTGATTTACATTTAAGTTTGAATTTAAATTTAAATTAAATGCAGAATCTGCCATAATACTTTCTACATCTATATCATTTTTTGTTGGTTTTGGATTTCCAGTATCTTCACTCTCATTATTACTTCCACCAACAAGATTTGGCATTTTTCCTCCTCTATGTAATGGATCTCTAAACATCTTTGTAACATTTGAAGCTAACGCTCCTGTTGTAAATGCACCAATTCCTCCAACAGTTCCTCCACCTGCTTTCCCAAATCCAAATATTTTCTTTAATATTTTTTCTCCCTCATTCATAAACATAAAAGCTACAAAGGCATATACTAGATTATTTGCTGCTAAAGTTAATGATGAAGATATTAATATCACGTATAATATATAATGCATTGGTTGAAGTAACATATTATATGTATATTCTTTTAGCCACATATCAAATCCTTTTGCTTTACCGCTTTCAGCCTTATCTATAGGATATGTAGCAGCAACTATTGGTGATATTAATGTTAAGAATGACATCATAAGTAACCTTTTTAAATAAACAAAAGTAAATTTAAATGTTAATACAACTAATCCTACATATAGCATAAAATATCCTATTTTTGTTGAAAATTGGTTTTGCTGCATCTTAAATCTTGCTAATCCAATTAAATTCGTAGTAAAGGTTGTACCATTCATGTTTACCCTTAAATTTCCCATCAATCCACTTAATAATTGAGAAATTTGCTCTACAGCATTTACTATAAACGCCATTATATACTGTAAAGAAAATAATAATGCTACAGCAATAAACCAACTTATTAATCTTTCTTTATACTTTGCTTTATCTTTTGAACTTGAACTTACTATTATTTTTATTCCAATATATATAAGAATTGACAATAATGCTACTATTGCTATTAATCTAAGTATCTTATACCATGATGCTATTACATTTCGTATTTTTGCCCATGTAGTTGATTCATCTGTTACTGTTCTAAAAAAATTTATATTTAAAAAGTCTATTTTTCCTGCAAATATATCTTCTGGTGAATAATGAATATTAGGATATTTAACATCAATCTGACCTATTAAATTCTTATAGTCATCTAAATTATCAATTGTAATAGTTGCTCCAACATTTTCTCCTGAATCTTGAGGTTCTCCTACCATAACTGGTTCAAACTCATTTCCAGTCATACATTTAGTAAGAAGTCCAAATGCAGAATCTACTATTACTGTTATAAATTCTATTAATGGTTCCACTATGACTCCTGCTGCAGTACTTAATCCTGTTGAAGTATCATAATCTCCCAATTTAGGTTCAATTTTTGCTGACACTGAATCCAATTCTCTTTTAACAACATAACTATCATTAGCTTGTACTTTGCAATTGCCTAAAAATCCAATCATCATGACTATTAACAAGATTGTTGCTATTACCTTTTTCATTTTCCACCTCTTTTCTTAAAAGTAGATTTTTTAATTAGATGCTACATATCAAATAGCATCTAATTCCTAAAATCCACCTTTATTATTTTTGTGCTTCATTTAGTTCTGCTAATGTTCTAAATTTAACTTTAAGTTCTGCTTCTGTCTTTCTATTTTCAGCTTCTATCTGTTCTCTTTGCTGTTGTGTTGCATTTGCTGGCACTTTATGTTTATGTGATTCTATGTATTTTCTTTGTTTATCTTCATCAAACATTGCTCCATAAGACTGTTGATCTTTAAGCTCACTCTTAAATTTTAATGCCATCATTGCCTGTCTATCTGCTCTCTCTAATATTTCCTTCTTTCTTTCTTCAGTTGTATTTTCGTCATTATACTCAGCATTATTGGCAACTAATTTATCTGCATACTTCATACCCTGCTTTTGCTCTTTCACATCTGAGAATCCTCTTTCTATATAATTTGAAGCAGCTCTATCCATTCTCGCTTTTGCTTGTGCTCCGTACTCTCTTTTATAGAAGCTGTTTACATCATCTCTATTTCTCCAATCCTCTATTGCATGTTTCATCTGTGCTTGTTTATCTCCACTTCTGGTTCCTTCCATAAATGCACTTTCTAAGCCTTCAACAGACTTTGAAATCTGTCCTCCTCCAGCATATCCTGCTGTAAATGTTCCTATAGCCTCAAATGGACTATATTTTCCATCAGCCATACTAATTGCAGCTTGGGTTGCTGCAGCTACTGTTCCTACTGTAACTCCTGCTGCCACTCTTCCTACTTTTCTTGCTAGTCTTAATCCATTATATTTAACAGGTTTTTCAATATCCCATATTGGTTTTAATGTCTTTTTACCAACTGATTTAACTCCATTCCCTACCTTTTTTACATATTTGTTTTCTTTCACTGCGTTTGCCAAATCTCTTATACTTTTTATTTCTTTTGGTTGTTCTGGATCTGGTTGAGCTGGATCTGGTTGAGCTGGATCTGGTTGAGCCGGATCTGGTTGACCTGGATCTGGTTGACCTGGATCTGGTTGATTTGGATCTGGTTGACCTGGATCTGGTTGATTCGGATCTGGTTGATTTGGATCTGGTTGATTTGGATTTGGTTGATTTGGATCTGGTTGACCTGGATCTGGTTGAGCTGGATCTGGTTGAGCTGGATCTGGTTGAGTCGGATTATCATTACCAGCTCCAATCATAAAATCTTCTGGGTCAATATCATTTTTGGTTGGCTTTGGCATATTAATATCTCCTTGACCTCCATTTCCACTTGGTCCGTTTTTTCCACCACCTTGTGGTAATTTTGCCATTCTAGCAATATCCTTTACACTTGATGCCAATGCTCCAACAGTAAATGCTCCTGCCATTCCTCCTACAGTTCCACCTCTAGCTTTATCAAATCCAAATATAGTCTTTAATAATTTTTCTGCTTCTGTCATAAACATTAGTACTACTACACCATATATTGGATTATCAAGTGCAATGCTAACTGCAGAACCTACTAATATATAATACATAATTTGATGTAATGGTTGTAATAAAGCATTAAATGTATATTCTTTAAGCCACATATTAAATCCTTGAGCTGTTCCATCATTCATTTTATCAATTGGGTATGTCAATGCTACAATTGGTGCTATTAATGTTAAAAACGCCATATTTAATACCCTTTTCAAGTATATAAATGTAAACTTAAATGTATAAACTACTAATAATATATACATCATTTCATATCCGATTTTTAAGTACCAATCATCTGACTGTACCATAAATCTTACAACTCCAACAAAATTTGTTATGATTGAAGCACTATTTTCATCGTTACTATATATAATTTTTATTGGTTTATTTGAACTTTGAATCAATTTACTTATTTCATTTGTTCCAGCAATAATAAAACTCATTATATAATGCATAGAAAATAATATTGCAACTGCTATAAACCAATTTACTATCCATTCTTTATATTTTGCCTTGTTTTGTGTATTTGAACTTATTATTACTTTTATACCAGTATATATTAATACAGATAATAATCCTATTATTGCAATTAATCTTAATACCTTATACCAAGTAGCAATTGTTCCTCTTATTGCTCCCCAGTCCTTATTATTATTGTTATTTCCTGATATAAAATCTATACTTAATAAATCTATACTTCCTGAAAATATTTGTTCAGGAGTATAAAATAACCATTCACCTACTCTATCGCCCTTAGTAGCCCCAATTGTTAGAAATGATGAAGTACTAGGTCTATATTCTTCATATGTATTGCCATAAACAGGTTTTTGATCTCCCATCATTACATTTGTCAATATTTGTAATGCTGAATCTGCTACAAAATTTACTAAAGCAAATACTGGTTTCATTAATATTCCACCAATGTCTGCAGAATCAGTTTCTTTTACAACATTTCCACCACTTGTATCTTGATCAGAAGCTGCTATAGAACCTGTATCTGTATTTACACTAGAAATATTATTCGCCCTTAAGAAATCTAATTCATCGTTACTAATATTCATTTTTATTTCATTTATAGTTATTTCATTAGACCCCATTGCATTCATCATTTTATAATTTACTGAAAGTTTATCTGAATCAGAATAATAATAATCACAAATTTTAGTCGCTAGATCTTTATCTTGTATTTCTTCATTTATTTTAGCTATTACTTTTGTTTTTGCAGTAGCTCTCAATGAATTATTAATAGCACTTACAGCACTTACCATTTTACTAACTGAAACAAATTGTTTTTCCTCATCAGCAAAAACAAGATTTTGCATCATAAAACTAAATACAGTAATTACAATTAAACACGTACATAAAATTTTCTTTGTTAATTTCATAAATTTAGTTCTCCTCTATCTTCTACTATTTCTTGCAGCTATTTTATTTAGGTTAGTCTCAACAAATTCGAACTCCTTCTGTGTAGGAGTAATTTGAATAATTGTTGTATCTTGTCCAACCTTTAATAAGCCTTCACCTTTTGTACATGTAACAAGGAAAGAAGCCTCTCCTTCACTTAACTTAAATACTTCTTTCAAATACTGTATTTCAGATTTATCTTGTGCTAAAAACAACTTTGTATCAGAAGATGTTAATACCGCTTGTGCCTCTGGTTTCTCATAAAAATCTTGGAATCTTTGAGAAATAATAGCTAAAGATACATTTCTTTTTCTGGCACGTCTTGCCATTTTATTTAAGAAATCTACAGCTTCTGGATATGGTAACAACATCCAAGCCTCATCAACTATTACTCTTTTTTGTTTTGCTTTTCTTCTATCTTCACTATTTTTCTTTACAAATTTTTCCCAAATCCATGACAACAATATTTGTTGTGCTAATGGTCTAGCAAATCTTTCTTCCAATTGAGAAATATCAATATTAATAAATGGTGCTCCCTCTAATAAATCAAATGTTGATTGTCCATCAAAATATGCCATTTGACCATCATATTCTCTAGTATATTGTTTCATAACTTTTAACAAATAACTATAATGGAACTCATAATCTTTATTTGTATTATCTCTTGCATTCCCTTGAATTCTCTTATACCAAGAACCAATTGTAGGCATTTCTTTCTTTCGTTTTTCGAAAGCATTTTGTCTACTAGCAGTAGATTCATACAAACTATTAGGATCTGAATTAATTCCTCTTGCAGCATATTCTTGTGCTACAGCTTCAGCAATAATTTGCTTTGTAAGTTCATTTACATCTTCTGTTCTTGTACTACCTTTTGCCATTGTCATTAATGCTTGAGTTACATCTTCTACTTTATTCTCTACATTTAATGTATCTCTTTCTCTACCTGTTATTTCATCTTTAGTCCTTTCAATTTCAATATCAAACAAATTAATAATTGTAGATGAATTTGGACTAATTACAACATTAATTCCACCAAGTGCCTCTGCTACAACAGAATATTCACCTTCAGCATCTAATGCTAAACTTTCAATTCCCATTAATACAGATGATCTTGAAATTAAAGTTTTCATTGTTACAGATTTTCCAGCACCAGATTTAGCAAATATAACCATATTATAGTTTGTTAAAGATGGATGGAAATTATCAAATAAAATTGGAACTCCTGTCTGTTTATTAATTCCAATTGGAACTCCTGTATCATGTCCAACATTTGATGTTATAAATGGAAAAACTGTTCCCATTGAAGGTCTATCAAATGTATGTACCTTCTTTATCTTATCTGTCATTAAAGGCAATGCTGATTGAAATCCATTCTCTTGAATTGCCCAAGCACTTCTTATACCTACTAATGATTTTGACATTTCTGCAGTTAACATTTTAGTTAATCTGTCTAAGTCATTTAAACTATATGCAAATAATGTAGAAACAATAGATGCTTCATATAATTTATTAAATCCTGCAGCAATTTCATCTCTTAATTGCTCTGTTTCTAATCTTTTTTGAGCTACAATACTTTCTCTATTTATTTTTCCTTTATCAACAGCAACAATTCTTTCTGTCTCTAATTCTGTTATAATTTTATTTAATTCATTTTGCGAAGTTGCTTCTGCAATTGGTTTTATATAAATAGATGTATTAACATCTCCAAACATATATAAAGACCTAAATAATTCTGGAAATATACAAGATCTTGGTAAACTTGATACATAAAAACTTCTTGCATATCTCTTTACATTTGAAATTATCTCTAAGTGATCTATATTAGAAGCATCTATTCCTGATGGTGCAATTAATTCTTTTATACTCTTTTTTCTTAAAAATATTGGTTGATTTTCACTATTTTGCAACTGCTTTTCTTCCTCTTGTTTTCTTTTGTTGAACATCATCTGATTTTCCTCCTTCCTTTGCTTCTTTCTTTTTTCTCTTTATTTTAGCTTTAGCTGTTTCTGCAATATCATTTCCTATAAATTCTTGATTTTCGTCTATTAAATTTTCTGCAAAATCATATACAAATTGTTGAATATTTTCTTCTCTTAATTTTAGCATCAATTCTTTATCACTTCTAGCTTCTGAAATAGCTTGATTTGCAACTGTTTTACCTTGTTCTTCTATTTCTTGATCTAACAACTTCATCTTTTTATCTAATACATCTGGAGCTGTAGAATATATATCTTCAAACCCTGCTCTTAATGCCTTTTTAGCACTAAATAAGTCAGAATCATCTCTATTATAAGCAACATATAATAAATCTACCAATGCATCTGAATCTAGTATTTTAGCAGTAACTTCACATCTTGATAATGTCATAATTATTGATTTTGCTTTAGTATATAACTCTGAAAATACCATACTTTGTATTTCTTCTTTTGAATAATCAGCTGTAGACATTTCGTCTTCATAATATGGCACAATAATATAATATTTTTTATGTAATACACTACTATTTAAACTATTTCTTTCAGTATTAGCTATAATATCTTTGGTATATTCATATTTATTTCTTTGTTTTACTAATTCCATATATGCTTTTTTTAATTGTTGATCAGAATATTTCCCTGATTTTTGCATTTGTTCATACTGTTCTTCCATTACAACATATCTATCTTCTATATCTTTATATTTTAACTTATAAGCAGCAATACTTTCCTCTAAGTTTACAGTCCTTGTTTGTACATATATTTGAATTTCTGTCCTTAGTGTATTTAAAAATTCAATAAATCCTTGTTCAACAGATGTTCTCTCCATTTCAGACATCAAGTCATAATTAACACCTTGACATTCAAGAACCATTAAATACTTTCCTTTTTTCTGAATTATCATATTATCTTCTATTTTTTCAAAATCCATAAAATCAAATATAGATTTAGGGGTATATCCTGTTTGAGCTTTTTTCTCTTCTTGTAATGTTTCTTCTACATTTTTATCTTTCTTTTTATTTTTGAATTGTATATAAAAGTATACTGCAATTAAAACTACTATTGTTGTTACTAAACAAGCTGCTACTATTGTAAGTATCTGTATTAAATTCTCGGTACTACTCATCTTCCTTTCCTCCTGTCCAGTATAAATATACTCTTTTTCCACCTTTTTTAAATTTGATAAGTCTTAACAATATTTCGTCAATATTTTCTCCTCCTGTTTTTCTTAAGATTTCAAAATTTGATGAATTTGGCATTTTTAATGCAGTTATAATAAATCCTATTAATCCGAATATTAGAACTCCTATCCATCCTATTAATGGCGCACCAAATATAGCACATATTGGATAAATAGTTATCAATGCTATTGATGCTCCAAGAACAGTTCCTAAAAATGATTTTTTTGTAAAAATCATTAATATTCTTCCTTCTCCCTTTGTATCTCTCGGAATCATGTATGAATATCTTGCCATAACTCTACCTCTCTTTCGTTTATATTATTTTCCTATTTAATTATACCATATAACTATGAAAAATCAAACATTTTATGACAAAAATTATCATATTTTTTACTCTTTTTAAGCATAAAAAAAATACTAAGAAGTTTAATTCCTTCTTAGTATTTTTTTATTATTAGTTAGTAAATGTACTGAATAATAATTTTGCTATACTTGTTGCAGCAAATACAACTACTACACCAACGATAAGTGGTACAAATGATTTTTGGTAATCTGCTTTTTCATTTGCACTTCCCATTATAAATTTGAAACCAAATACTGCAATTAATACTACTGCTAATACTGCTGATGCTACTTGGATTAATCCTAAAACTTTACCTGCAATACTTTGTAAATCACTTACGTTACTTGGTTCTACAACTGTTATTCCGTTAATATAATCTGCAGCTGCAAATACAGCTTGACTACATGTAGCTAAAACAAATATTGCCATAACGATTGTCATAACAATCTTTAATGTTTTTGCATTTTTCATAATATTTCCTCCTTTATTTTTCTTTTTATATTAAATTTAAAATTTTAATAACTTATTTATAGCTTCATAAATACATTCATTGTAATTTTCCATATTGTAAATGCTCCGAATGATATGAATACTCCTATTAGCCATGGTGTCATTGCTTCTTTTATTTTTGCTTTATCATTTATGCTTTGTGTCATAAATGTAATTCCCATTATTATTATTGATATTAACGTTACACCTACTGCAATTATTAGCAATACATTTGAGATAAATTTTGATAAATCATCTAATTGAGATAATTGAAATGATGTATCACTTCCAACGGTGCTTCCGACTATTTAAAAAATTATCTCCTCCGTTAATAACATCATCTATTGTCATTGCTGCATTAGAATATGTTGGGATTGTAAATAATATTACTATTAATAATATTATTAATTTTAGAAAAATATTTTTTTTCACATTATCCCTCCTCATCTATTTTTTATAGTGCCGAACTATTAATTATGAACTTTGCTATTGTGACTCCTGTAGTTACTAACACTGCACCTATAAAGACTCCTATCATCTTAGATTGCATTTCTGCTTTTTCTCCAGCACTACCTATTATTAAATTAAATCCTATTATTGCAATTGAAATTACACCTATAAATATTCCTATAACCTGCAACCATCCAAGAATTGTTCCTAATATATCATTTGCTTTTGGCGAATTAGGTACTGATGGCTGAAATATATCTAAGTTTGTTGGATTTCCTTTTGAATCCACTGAAGGTTCACCACTTGTTCCTCCGCTACCATCTGTAAGTTGTGTTTGGGCTATTGCATAAACATTAGGATTAAAATTTAGTAACATCATGAAAGCTACCAATATTATAAATAGGAATTTTATTATTTTATTTTTATTCATAATATCACCTTATTTCTATTATTTATCTCGTTGTTACAAGCTTTTTCTATTTTATTATATACTATTTTTAATTTTCTTGCAAGTTTTTTTGCAAAATTTCGGCATTTTTTCCTATTTTTTTCAACTTTTTATATATTTTTGTGTATACAAAATGATTTTTTCTTGTTATTTTCAATGTTAAAACTCAAAAAAACACCAGATATTCTGATGTTTTTTCTTGGCGTAGGTGAGAGGGTTCGAACCTCCGCGCCGATTGCTCGACCTAGCAGTTTAGCAAACTGCCCCCTTCACCACTTGGGTACACCTACATTCATTATATATTAAGAAAAGTTAGATATTTTACATTTCTATCCAATATCTAACTTTTGCTTTGGCGGAGAGGGTGGGATTCGAACCCACGGTACGCTATAAACGCACGCCAATTTTCAAGACTGGTGCCATAAACCAACTCGACCACCTCTCCATATCTATAGACAAATGTCTAGCGACAGTACTTATATTAACACAAGTTACTGTCGCTTGTCAATAGTTTTTTATCAATTTTTTAGAAATTTATTCACCTTTAATTAAATTCAACATTCTCTCTAAATCTTCATTATTATGATACTCAATAATAATTCTTCCTTTTCTTTTTCCCTGGTCCAATTTTACCTTTGTTCCAAAAAATCCTTGGAATCTATCTTCAATATCTTCATATAAATATTGATATTTTGGATCTAATTTTTTCTCTTTTTTAGTTGTTCTATTTTTACTTTCAGCTTGTCTTACAGATTCTCCTCTTTCTATCATTCTAATAGCAGCTTCATATTGTCTTTTTGGATCACTTATTCCAGCTAATGCTTTACAATGCCCCTCTGACAATTTTCCTTGTTTTACTAATTCCAAAACATCTGGTGCTAAATACAATACTCTAACTGTATTTGATACACTACTTCTACTTTTGCCTATTTTTTTAGAAACTTGTTCCTGTGTTAATCCATACTTATCCATTAATTGACGTATTCCTAATGCTTTTTCATAAGGGTTCAAGTCTTCTCTTTGAATATTTTCTATTAAAGCTATTTCTTTATTAGTTTGTTCGTCATCATCTCTTATTATTGCTGGAATCTCTTCTAATCCTGCAATTTTTGCAGCTCTCCATCTTCTTTCACCTGCAACAATTGCATAATATCCCTCTTTTTTTGTTACAACAATTGGTTGAATTACACCATAAGTTTTTATTGAATCAGCTAATTCTTCCAATGATTCTTGATTAAATATTTTTCTTGGTTGATCTCTATTGGGTTCAACATCTGTTATTTTTAATGTTTTTAAATTTTCATTGTCTTCAATTTGCTCTTTTGGTTGTTCTTCTTCTACTTCTGTTACTAATGGAGAAGCTCCAAATAAAGCATCTAAACCTTTTCCTAATCCTGTCTTTTTTGGTTTTGCCATGATCTTTTCCCCCTATTTAATATTTTATATTTAATTTGCATTATTTTTTAATAATTCTTTTGCGAATTTTTCATAAGCTTTTGCTCCTTTAGATCTAGGATCATATAATGAAATTGGCATTCCATAACTTGGAGCTTCACTTAATCTTACATTTCTTGGTATAACTGTTTTATATACCTTATCTTCAAAATATTTTTTTACTTCTTTTACTACTTGGTTTGAAAGGTTTGTCCTTGCATCATACATTGTAAGTAATGCCCCTTCTATTTCTAAGTTTTTATTTAAATGTTTTTTTACTAAATTTACAGTATTTAACAATTGTCCTAATCCTTCAAGCGCGAAATATTCGCATTGTACAGGAATTAATACACTGTCTGATGCTGTAAATGCGTTTAATGTAATTAATCCCAATGATGGTGGACAATCTATTAAAATATAATCATATTGATCTTTTACTAAATCTAATTTTGCTTTTAATCTTTGTTCTCTTGACATCATTGAAACAAGCTCTACTTCAGCTCCAGCCAAACTAATGTTTGATGGACAAACTTTTAAATTTTTAATTGCTGTTTCTTGTACTGTTTCTTCAAATGTTGTGTCTCCAACCAATATGTCATATACAGATAATTCTACATCTTTATCAACTCCTAATCCACTTGTCGCATTTCCTTGTGGATCAGTATCTAT
>ERZ825324.2913-NODE-2913-length-16888-cov-16.416444_pt1 | contig 16888 bp, 10 predicted proteins | sample MGYA00519859_ERZ825324 | MGnify/ENA primary metagenome ERZ825324 (study PRJEB31778, sample SAMEA3449198) | human gut metagenome | biome: human gut; feature: human-associated habitat; material: faeces | place: United Kingdom | collected 2010/2012 ... | reverse complement strand
CCCTTCGCGGGTGCAGGGCAGAGCCCTGCCGGAGTCCAGAGGCAGAGCCTCTGGCAGGTTCAAGGGCAGCGCCCTCGGGGTCTTCTTACTCCACCGTCACCGATTTTGCCAGATTGCGCGGCTTGTCAACGTCGCAGCCGCGGCTGACCGCCATGTAGTAGGCGAACAGCTGCACGGGGATAATCGCCAGCAGCGGCAGCAAGTCCGAAGCAGCGTCCGGGATGACCCAGAGTTCGTCCGCATCCTTCGCGGCGCGGTCGCGCAGGGCTTCCGGGCAGACAATGAGGACTTTCGCGCCACGGCTCTTTACCTCGCGCACGCTCGACAGCGTTTTGTCTGCCAGATGCTCCTGCGTCAGCAGCGCGCAGACCAGCGTGCCCTGCTCAATCAGCGCGATTGTGCCGTGCTTCAGTTCCCCCGCCGCATACGCTTCGGACATGATGTAACTGACTTCCTTCAGTTTCAGCGACGCTTCCATTGCCAGCGCGTTGTCCAGCCCGCGCCCGATGTAGAATACATGCTGACGGTCGTGGTACAGGCTGGAGAAGCGCTGCACCGCGGGTTCGAGCGCCATCACCTGCTCCGCCAGCGCGGGAATGTCCGCCATCTGCCGCAGAAGCTCCGATGCTACGCTCTCCGTCAGATGTCCGCGCTTCACGCCGAGGTCAATCGCCAGCAGCACCATCATTTCCACTTGCGTGATGTATGCCTTCGTGCTCGCGACGGCGATTTCCGGCCCCGCGTAGGTGTACATGACGCAATCTCCAGCGGTGCGGGCAATCGATGAGCCGACGACGTTCGTCAGCGCCATCACTTTTGCGCCCAGCCGCTCCGCCTCACGCATGGCGGCCAGCGTGTCCGCCGTTTCGCCGCTCTGCGAAATTGCAAGGAAGCAGTCGCCTGCGCCCAGAATCGGGTTGCGATAGCGGAACTCGGATGCTACATCCACCACCACGGGCAGCCGCGCCAGCTTCTCGATTACATACTTGCCGACGACACCCGCGTGGTACGCTGTGCCGCAGGCGACAATCGTCAGCGTGCGCAGGGAATTTGCTTCTTCCGCCGAAATCGGGAACGCGCCGGGGCGAATCGCCATTTTTTCTGCGTCGACGTGGGCGGAAAACGTCTTTTTCAGCGCGGCGGGCTCTTCGTGAATCTCCTTGAGCATGAAGTGCGCATAGCCGCCTTTTTCCGCCGCTTCCACGTCCCAATCAACGTGAATGGGCTTGAGCGCGCGCTCGTTGCCGAAATGGTCGTATACGCGTACGCCGCTCCGGGTCAGCACGGCGACTTCGCGTTCATCGAGCAGCTCCACCGTCCGCGTGTGGCGAATCAGCGCTGGAATGTCGCTGCCGACGTACTGTGCGCCGTCGGACAGCCCGACGACAAGCGGAGAATCCTTGCGCGTGCAGTAGAGCGTATCCGGCGCTTCGGCGTTCAGGACGCACAGCGCGTAGCTGCCTTCGAGCATTGTCTGCGCGTGCAGAATGGTCGAGAGCATGTCGCCGTCGTAAAGCGTATGCAGCAGATGGGCGATTACCTCCGTGTCTGTTTCGGATACGAACACGCAGCCCTTTGCCTTCAGCTGAGCGCGCAGCTCCTCGTAGTTCTCGATGATGCCGTTGTGGACGACGGCGATATGCCCTTTCATGTCCGTGTGCGGATGGGCGTTGATGTCGTTTGGTTCGCCGTGGGTTGCCCAGCGCGTGTGACCGATGCCGATGGTGCCGGGCAGGGGATTTGATGCCACCCGCGCGGCGAGATTCGCCAGCCGTCCCTTCGCCTTGCTTAGCCGAATAACGCCGCCGTCCATGACCGCAATGCCCGCGCTGTCATAGCCGCGGTACTCCAATCGGGAAAGTCCGTCCAATAAAATGTCTTGCGCCTGCTGCGCGCCAATATAGCCAACGATGCCGCACATAGGGAATCGCTCCTTCCAAGTCAAATAAGACGTTATAATACAAGTTCAACCTGCTGTATTATACGCCGATTTCGATGAAAATGCAACACCCATGTGCGTCTTTTTTTACGGGTCAGGAAAAATGCCGTTTTGCAGCACTTTCTCTGGATCAACCGCTGTATCGCCGACGACAATCCGCAGGTGCAGGTGTGCGGGCAGATCACATTCCTCCGGCATCGTGCGCCCGATGAAGCCAATCGTCTGCCCGGCGCGAACCGGATCGCCCGCGCGAATCGCGTAGAGCATCGACAGGTTCGCATAGCGCACGAGGACGCCGCCATGGTCGATTTCCGCATACGCGCCGAAAACACCGCTGTCCGCGCAATTGATGATGGTGCCGTCCGCCATGGCGCTGACTTTCGCACCCTCCGCCCCGGCGTAATCCGCCGCATCGTGCAGCGCCCACAAGCCCGTGGCGCTGCTTTGCCGCATCCGTGTGTTGTCGAAGGGACGCAGCAGCGTCATGCTTTCGAGCGGCGTGGTAACGCTGCGGACGGTGGGGGAGACTGTCGGCGCGGGCGTGGCGGTCTGCGCACTGTCAAGCGACTGCTGAAGCAGCTGCGCAGCGGATATGTCGCCGGAGATGGGCGGGGTCGGCGTGACGCGTGCGAATTCCGCCTGCCGCGTCCACAGTGCCGTGCCGACAATCACAGAGACGCACAGCAGCGCCATCAGCAGAAATGTCCACTGCTCCCGGCGCAGATGCAGCGCGCGGAAAAGTGAACGAAAATGACGGTCAGCCATGAGAAAATCACCTCAACCATGCCGCATGGGGCGTTTTCTCCTATTATGAGCCGGAAAAACCTGTTTTATCCATCCATGTCAGCTGCGTGCCGGGGTAGTAGTGCGCCAAAATTTCCGAGAAATCCGCACCGCCCGCCGCCATCGCCTGCGCGCCTGCCTGCGATAAGCCGACGCCGTGCCCGTATCCGACGGTGTGGAAAACGATGCGGTCGCCATCCGCCTCCCAAGTGAAGTAGGTGCTTCGCAAGGAGAGCGCTTTGCGGAAATCAGCGCCGCGGACAGTTTGACTGCCAACCAGCAGCGTCGCGACGCGCCCGGAAGCGGTCGTGGATTGCAGACGGATCGCGCTGGGCAGCGTGTCCGCCGTCACGCCGCAGCCGGGAAAAGCGCGCAGAAGCAGATCTGCCGCTTCCTCGCAGGTGAAGGACGTGTCGGCGCGGAATCCGGCGTACCCCTCTTCGCCGGGACTGTCCACGCTGACCAGATACGGCTTGGCGGATGCGAACACGGCGGCGGCATCTTCGGTTTTTCCGCCGGAACAGGCGTGGTACAGCACCTCGATGGGCAAGCCGCCGCTGGTGAGCAGCAAGCCGTCTGTTGCGCGGACCGCGCGGTCAATGCGCGCGCGGAGGACGACGTACTCGCTGCCCCAGCGGGCTTGCAGCTGCGCATCCGTCTGGTATGCCTGACAGCACGCGCTGTCCGTGCAGATATCGCAGTCCGGGTGGCGGACGCACCCGTTTCCGCCGAACGCATGGCTCTGCGCGACGGCACGCGTACGGGCGGCGATGGCTTGACATTTGAGCGCTTCTGGCGCGTAATTCGCGGGCATCTCTGCCGCCAATGCGCCGAAAACGTAGTCTTCCAGCGGCAGCAGACGGATTTCCTCCGCATCGGCGAAGTAGACCCGAAGTGTTAAGCCGCTGTCAAGCGCGGAATCGGTCGGCGCGGCACAGGAAGAAAGCATCAGGATACACACAAGAAACGACAACAGCTGTTTTTGTTTCATGGGCACACAACCTTTTCGCAGAAATTTCGGGAAATGTTCGGATTGCACAAATCGCCGCACGGGGGAAACAGTTTTCGCTCCGACGGCGCAAAACCAGTTTATGCGCGGAAAATTTCGTGCATGAGCAGGAATTTATGTCGGCAATGGCGAAATACTTACCGCATCGTCTACGGTCAAAATGAACGCACTTTCCGAAAATCGCAAAAAATGCAGAAGAAAATGCTGAATATGACTTGACGAAAATGCATAAAAGTGATTCAATAGTAAGTGAAAAGAGTGAAGAAAGCAAACGCGGATCTCCGTGATTGCAGGCGGAGGAACGCAACGCAAGCAAAGGCAGGTGTAACTATGCGCTACAACGGCCCGACCGCCGCGGTGCGGGACCAGTTCCATCAGGGAACGAACCGCAGAGCCTATGAGATGCTCGGCGCGCACCCGGTGACGCAGGACGGACAGGAAATGTGGCATTTCGCTGTCTGGGCGCCGAACGCACGGGCAGTTTCTCTCATTGGCGAATTCAACCAGTGGGACAGGGAAAAAACGCCTATGCAGAAGGTCTACGACGGTACATGGGAAGTGCGGCTGCCCGCGAAAACCTTCGACGTGAAGAGTGACCCGAAACGCTATGATTATCCCGACGCTGCAAAGAAACTGACAACCTACAAATATTGCATTCAGGCGCAGGACGGGACGTGGCAGGACAAGGCTGACCCCTATGGGTTCGCCATGCAGATGCGCCCCGACACTGCCAGCCGTATTTACGACCTGAGCGGCTACCGCTGGGGCGACGCGGAATGGATGGAGGCGCGCAAGTCCTACGACCCGTACCACAGTCCGGTGAACATCTACGAGATGCACCTTGGCTCGTGGCGGCGGCACAAGGATGGCACGTTCCTGACGTACACGGAGATTGCCGAACAGCTCGTGCCGTACCTGAAAGAAATGGGCTACACGCATGTGGAGTTCATGCCGGTGATGGAGCATCCGCTGGATATGTCGTGGGGCTATCAGGTGTCCGGCTACTATGCGGCGACGGCGCGCTTCGGCGAACCGAAGGAGCTGATGGCGCTCATTGACGCGCTGCATCAGGCGGGCATCGGCGTGCTGCTGGACTGGGTTCCCGCGCATTTCCCGCGCGACGCAATGGGACTGCGCCGCTTTGACGGTACGCCCTGCTATGAGCATCCCGATCCCCGGCGCGGCGATATGCCGCAGTGGGGGACGCACATGTTCGACTATGCGCGCGGCGAGGTCAACTCGTTCATGCTCTCCAACGCCTGCTTCTGGCTGGAGTGGTATCACGCCGATGGGCTGCGCGTGGATGCGGTTACGTCTATGCTGATGTACGACTTCTGCCGTGAGCCGGGGCAATGGCTGCCCAACAAGTACGGCGGACACGAGAATCTTGATGCGATTGCCTTCCTGCGGCGGATGAACGAAACCGTCTACCGCGATTTTCCCGGTGTGATGATGGTGGCGGAGGAATCCAGCGCCTATCCGATGGTAACGCGCCCGATTTATCTGGGCGGGCTGGGCTTCGGGTTCAAGTGGAACATGGGCTGGATGAATGATATGCTGGCGTATATCAAGCTCGACCCGGTCTACCGCAAGTATCACCATGATAAGCTGACGTTCTCGCTGATGTACGCCTTCTCGGAGAACTACATCCTGCCGTTTAGCCACGACGAGGTGGTACACGGCAAGCACTCTATGCTGGACAAGCAGCCGGGCGACTTGTGGAAGAAGTTCGCGGGACTTCGCGCGCTGTATGGCTACACGATGGCGCATCCGGGCAAGAAGCTGCTGTTCATGGGCGGCGAGTTTGGGCACTTCATCGAGTGGAAGTATGATGACCAGCTGGACTGGTTCTTGCTGCTGTACGAGAATCATCCGCAGGTGCAGCAGTGCTGCAAGCGCCTGAACGAAATCTACCGCACGACGCCCGCGCTCTACCAGATTGATGACAGCTGGGACGGCTTCCAGTGGATTCAGGCGAACGACAGCGATAACTCCATCGTTGCGTTCCTGCGCACGGATAAGCGGGGCAACTCGCTCCTGTGCGTGACGAACTTCACGCCTGTGTTCCATCCGCAGTACCGCATCGGGCTGCCGCAGATGGGGACGCTGACGGAGTGCTTCAACACCGACCGCAAGGAATACGGCGGCTCGAATCAGTACAACAACTGGGCGATTCGCACGGAAGAAGAGCAGCTTCAGGACTTCCAATACAGCTGCGATATCTGCGTGCCGCCGCTCTCAACGGTCTACTTCACCTACCAGCGCGACCCGCTGCCGGAGAAGGCGAAGAAAGCGCGCGTCGTGCCGGAAATCGCGGATGTGCCGCCAAAGAAAGCATCCCAAACGGCAAAGAAACCGAAGCCTCTGCCGGAAAAGTCCGCCGGCAAAGCCAATTCCATTTCCATCGGCTGAATCGGCGCTCGCCGCAATCAGGGGAGGAGCGAAAGCGCTGTTTCACATACATCACCGTGCCACCTGATGCACCGAGGGCGGCGCGAATCCTGCACGGTCGGTGCGCTTCGCAAGAAACAAGGATGAAGGAGCGTGTTCTCATCATGAAAAAGAAGACCTGTGTTGCCATGCTGCTGGCAGGCGGACAGGGCAGCCGTCTGGGTGTCCTGACTAAGAAGGTGGCAAAGCCGGCTGTTCCCTACGGCGGCAAGTACCGCATCATTGACTTCCCGCTGTCCAACTGCACCAACAGCGGCATTGACACCGTGGGCGTGCTGACGCAGTATATGCCGCTGGAACTGAATTCCTATATCGGCTCCGGCGCACCGTGGGATTTGGACTTGTCCACCGGCGGCGTGTTCGTCCTGCCGCCCTATCAGACGGGCAAGACGGGCGACTGGTATCGCGGCACGGCAAACGCCATCTATCAGAATATGGCGTTTATCGAGCAGTATGACCCGGATTACGTCCTGATTCTCTCCGGCGACCATATTTATAAGATGGACTACAACGCCATGCTGCAGTACCACATCCGCAAAGGCGCGGATGCGACGATTGCTGTGCGCCCTGTGCCGTGGGAAGAAGCGAGCCGCTTCGGCATCATGAATACGGACGCGGACGACAACATTGTTGAATTTGAAGAAAAGCCCAAGCAGCCCAAGTCCAACAAGGCGTCCATGGGCATTTACATCTTCTCGTGGGCGAAGCTCCGCGCGTACCTGACCGCGGACGAGGCAGACAAGACATCCGCCAATGACTTCGGCAAGAACATCATCCCCGCGATGCTGAACGACAAGCAGGTCATGGTGGCATACAACTTCGAGGGCTACTGGAAGGACGTCGGCACGATTGAGTCCCTGTGGGAAGCGAACATGGACTTGCTCAGCGTGCCCATGCCGATTGACCTGCATGACAAGAAGTGGCGCATCTATGCCAAGAATCCGGGCCTTGCGCCGCACTACATCGCCAAGGGCGCTGTCGTGAGCGATTCGCTGGTTACGGAAGGCTCGGAAGTCTACGGCTCTGTGCAGCACTCCGTGATTTTCGCAGGCGTGACTATTGAAGAGGGTGCAAGCGTCATTGACTCGGTTGTCATGCCCTATGCGGTCATCAAGCGCGGCGCGGTTGTCCGTCGGGCGATTGTGGCGGAGAACGCCGTGATTGGTGCGGGCTGCATGGTCGGCGAAGAGACGGGCAATATCGCCGTCGTCGGTCAGGGCGTCACCCTTCCCGCCGGTGTCAGCGTGACCGCGGGTCAGCAGGTGGACGAAAACACCAAATTCTGATAATCACAGCAGCGGAAAGGATGTAAGAAAATGAAAAACGTAATGGGTGTTATCTACACCGGCGAAAATGACGCCAATCTGCGCGAGCTGACCCTGACCCGCGCCATCGCGGCGCTGCCTGTGGGCGGTCGCTACCGCGTCATTGACTTCCTGCTGTCCTCGATGGTCAACGGCGGCATCAAGAACGTCGGCGTCATCATGCAGAAGAATTATCACTCCCTGATGGATCACATCGGCTCCGGCAAGGAGTGGGATCTGCACGGGAAGAATGATGGCCTCAAGGTGCTGCCGCCGTTCCTGACGCGCGAGAATGTTGGCGTGTACTCTGGTATGCTGGATGCGCTGCGCTCCAACACCAACTATCTCTCCCGCTCCAAGCAGGAATATCTGGTGCTGAGCAACTCCAACATCATCTACAACGCGAATATCGCGGAGTTTGTGGCGTATCATCAGAACAGCGGCGCGGACATCACCATCATGTACACCGCTGATCCGAACATGCAGCGCGATGAGCTGGGCTGCTATCTGGCGGTGGACGAAAGCGGCACGGTGACGGACATGGAAGTTGATCCGACGCATCCGAACCTGCCGCTGACGAGCATGGAGGTCGTCGTGATGAAGCGTGAGCTGCTGCGCACGCTGGTGGACAAGGGCGTGGCGCACGGCTATCATGACTTCAACCGTGATGTGCTGCTCCGTCTGGTGACGGAAGGCACGGCGCGCGTGAATGCGTGGGCGTACACTGGCCTGTGCTGGCGCATGGACTCCGTGCAGAGCTACTTCAAGTTCAATATGGATATGCTGGATACCCAGATTCGCCATCGTCTGTTCACGGCGGAGCTGCCTGTGTACACCAAGGTTCGCGACGAGATGCCCGCCCGCTATGGCGACAATGTGACCGTCGTCAACTCGCTGGTGGCGGATGGCTGCATCATCGAAGGCACGGTGGAGAACTCTGTGCTGGCGCGCGGCGTGCGCATTGCCCCCGGTGCGCATGTGAAGAACTGCATCATCATGCAGGATGGTCAGGTGCACAATGACGCTTCCATCGAAAACTGCATTCTGGACAAGCAAACGGTCATCAAGCGCAGCGCGCGGCTCATCGGCCCGGCGGCGTACCCGATTGTTATCGCGAAGAATGTCGTCATCTAACAAACGAATCGCCTGAATCACTGACGCGGTTCGGATTTGCAAACCGCGCCAATATGTGCTATACTGTTGGTGCGGTTTTTTGGATACGCTTTTCAGATTCGCCTGAGCCATCTGCTCGCGCCTTTTTCCTTCCTGCGTCCGGTCGTTCCACTTAGCGTAGCGCTGCTACGCTGCGTTTCACTCCCGTTAGCAGGAAAGAAAAAATTCGCTTCGCATCTTGGCTCATTCTCATCTGAAAATCGTATCTGAGCTTAATTCGCTGAATTTCCCTGATTGTTTTTCCCTTGCCCCCGGCAGGAAATATTTCTGATGGAGGATAGAAATGATGAAGATTCTCTTTACGGCGAGCGAGTGCGTCCCGTTTATCAAGACCGGCGGTCTGGCGGACGTTGTCGGCGCGCTGGCGCCTGTTCTGGCGAAGCAGGGTCACGACGTGCGCGTGATGCTGCCCCTGTATGCGGCGGTGCCGAAGCAGTATGTTGACCAGATGACCCATGTGACCGACTTTGAGGTCGCGCTGGGCTGGCGTCGTCAGTACTGCGGCATTGAACTGCTGGAAAAGGACGGCGTGAAGTTCTACTTTGTGGACAACAAGTTCTATTTCGGCCGTCCGTATATCTACGGCATGGGCGGCGACGAGTACGAACGCTTCGGTTTCTTCTGCCGCGCGGCGCTGAACGCCCTGCCGCTGCTGGACTTCCAGCCCGACGTGATTCACGCGCATGACTGGCAGTCCGGCATGGTGCCCGCACTGCTGAAAATTCAGTATGCCCACCTGCCGTTCTTCGCGAACATCAAGACCATGTTCACCATCCACAATCTGCAGTATCAGGGCGTGTTCGGCATCCGCGAAGTGCAGGATGTGCTGGGTCTGGGCGACAGCCTGTGGACGGACGACAAGCTGGAGTGCTACGGCTGCGCGAACTTCATGAAGGCTGCGCTGGTGTATTCCGACATCATCACCACCGTTAGCCCGTCTTATGCCGAGGAAATTCAGACAGCGTACTACGGCGAGCGGCTGGATGGGCTGCTCCGCGCGCGCAAGCGTGAAGTGTTCGGCGTGCTCAATGGCATCGACATGGCGGACTACAATCCCGCGACGGACGCGCGCATTCCGGCGGAATATACCGCGGATGACCTGTCCGGCAAGGCAAAGTGCAAGGCGGAATTGCAGGAGAAGCTCGGTCTGACCGTTGACCCGAATGTGCCGATTATCGGCATGGTCGGCCGCCTGAGCAGCCAGAAGGGACTTGACCTTGTGGACTACATCATCGGCGACCTGATGAGCGAGAACGTGCAGCTGGTTGTGCTGGGCATGGGCGAGAGCCGCTATGTCAATCTGTTCTCGTGGGCAGAGGGCGAGTTCAAGGGCAAGGTCGCGGCGCGGTTTGCGATGGACCACGCACTGGCGCATCAAATCTACGCGGGCTGCGACATGTTCCTTATGCCCAGCCAGTTCGAGCCGTGCGGCTTGAGCCAGCTGATTGCCCTGCGCTACGGCACAGTGCCGATTGTCCGCGAGACGGGCGGTCTGCGCGACACGGTGCTGTCCTACAACGAGTACACCGGCGACGGCAATGGCTTCACGTTCTTCAACTACAACGCCAATGACATGCTCAATGTCATCAACCGTGCCATCGACTACTACGAGAACCACAAGGATGTGTGGCACACGCTCCAGCAGCGCGGCATGACTGGCGATTACAGCTGGACGAACTCCTCCAAGAAATATATGGAACTGTACGAAGGCTTGGTGAGCGGGCGTTTCGACCATGACTCCGCATCGAATCAGGAGAAGGCATCTTCTGACGACGACGCGGAGGCGAACCCAGTGGTCGTTCCGTATCCGTATGAGAAGGAAGAACCCGTGAAGCCCAAGCGCGTCCGCCGCACGAAGGAGCAGATTGCGGCGGACAAGGCGGCGAAGGAAGCGGAGAAGGCAGCCAAGGAAGCCGCGAAAGCCGCCGAAGCGCCTGTAAAGCCTGCACGCAAGCGCCGCACGAAGGCGGAGATTGAAGCGGAGAAGGCGGCAAAAGCCGCTGCGGCGGAAGTGACCGCGGAAGCCCCCGCGAAGCCCGCCCGCAAGCGCCGCACGAAGGCGGAAATCGAGGCGGACAAGGCGGCGAAGGAAGCGGCAAAGGCAGACAAACCTGCCCGCAAGCCGCGCGCGAAGAAAACGGAAACGCAGGAATAATCCGCATCATCCGACAGGCGTTCTGACCTGAACCCAACAGGTCGGAGCGCCTGCCTTTTTGTGCGTGACGGAAATTTCCAGCGCGGTTTGTTACAATCTGCATGACACGCCGGGCACTTTCTGCTACAATGGAGGAGAAGTACCACCACAAGGAGGATTTTCCCGTGCAATTTCGATACCAGCGGGCGCTGTGCCTGCTTCTGATGCTTTTCCTGATTTTGTCGGCTGTACCCGGAACGTCCGGCTTACCCGCTGCGCTCGCCGAGGATACAGCGGATGTTGCCGTACAGTCCGCGCCGCTGGAGCGGAGCGCTGCCACACGCAACGGCATGGTGCGTGTGCGCCTGCTGTCCATTGGCAGCAATCCCGCGTCGCTCACGGTGACGGCAGTCGGCGCAATGGCGGTCAGCGGCGGGCAGACGATGGCGCTGGCGAATGGCGAGAAAGTCAGCATCAGCCACAGCAGCGCGACGGGCGAAATCCGCCTGACGCGGGGCAGCGAGACGGTCAGCATGGGGCGGGAGATGGCGCTCAGGCGGCGGCAGACGGACGGCGGATTCCGCATTGCACAGGCAAGAAGACCGCAAAACGTCTACCCTGGTGACCTGCGCCTTGTGTCGAAGCTGGAAAGCGGGACGTATCGGCTCTATGTCGTGGCGAATGTGTACATCGAATCGTACCTCTATGGCGTCGTGCCGTATGAAATGGGGTCATCATCGGCGCTGGAAGCATTGAAAGCACAGGCAGTTGCGGCGCGGACGTACACCGTGCGCGCCATGAATGCGAACGCATCGAAGGTCTACGACGTCGTGGACACGACCGCTGACCAGGTGTACAACGGCAGTCCGGCGGAGCGCGACCGGGCGGCGGAGGCGGTGGACGCAACGCGCGGCATCGTCGCCATGAACGACGGCAAGCTGACCGGGACGTACTACACCGCGTCCAACGGTGGGCAGACCGAATCCGCCCGCAACGCGTGGGGCTCATCCGGCGTGAATTACCTGACGGTTAAGGACGACCCGTTCGACCGCATGAACCCGTACAGCAGCACACGCAAGATGACGATTTACGCTGCATTTTCCCACGCGAGCCAGAATCAAAGCCTGACGCGCCTGTTGCAGGCGAAAGCGCCGAATGCGACGATTCTGCGCATCGAGGCCGTTACGCCGCACACGCCGAAGTATGCCGCACCCAGCCGCTTATATACGAAGCTGGATTTTGACGTGACGGCGCTTGTGAATGGCGAAACGCGCCGACTGACGCTGACGTTCGACATTTTCAGCGAGCTGGAAAGCGCCCTCAATCTGTCCATTAACACGACGAAAAACGAACTCTGGTCGGTCAAGGCAGATGGGGAGACGTTTGTGCTGACCGTCAGGCGCTACGGACACGGCATCGGCATGAGCCAGCGCGGGGCACAGCAGATGGCGAACCTGGGCTATACCTACGACCAGATTCTCGGCTTCTACTACGAGAACTGCGTGCGGATGCAGTACACCTTCACGCACACGATTCTGCCGCCCGTGGGCGACGCGCCCGTGACGGCGACTGAAGCCCCCGCGACGATTTCGCCCGCCGCGCCTAATCAGGCCATGGTGACGCTGGTGAATGTGGAGGACGTGCTGAACGTGCGCCTGACCGCCTCAGACAACGGCACACTGTTGACGACGCTGCCCGCCGGAACAGCCGTGACTGTACTGGCGAAGGGCGAAAATTGGACGCTCATCCGCTTTGGGCGGATTGTCGGCTACGTCCGCACGGAAAACCTGACGTTCACCGGCACGCCGCCGACGCAGAGCGACGAAAACCCGACACCCATCACCCGCTGGGCGACCGTGACCGGCACGAATTCACTGAATCTGCGCGCGTCCGGCAGCTACGATGCGGCGGTGCAGTCCACCATCCCCGGCGGCGCGGTGCTGTGCGTGTTCGCGGTGGAGAACGGCTGGGCGAGCATACAGTATGGCGCGAAAACAGGCTACTGCGCGGCGGAATATCTCACGTTCAGCGATACTTATCCGGGAAAAACGAGCCAGACCGGGCGTTCTGCGATGGTCAGGACGGCGACAGCGCTTCGGGCAACCCCGTCTACTGCTGCGGTGGTGCTGATGACCCTGCCGCAGGGTGTTCAAATTGCCGTGCAGAGCAGCGACGGCAGCTGGTGCCGCGTGACGGCGGGTGGCATTGACGGCTATGTGCTGGCAAGCAGCCTTGATTTCAGCGCCGTCGGCATCGAATTGACGCCTGTGCCGACGACAAGCGGCGAACAGACCGCGATTGTCAATTCCACCGCCTCGACGCTCAACCTCCGGCAGGGTGCGGGCACAGAATACCCCGTGCTGGCGGAAATCCCGAAGGGAACGAGCATCATCGTCACGGCATACGGCGAAACGTGGTGTGCCGTTCGCTGGGGCAGCCTGACCGGGTACGTCATGACGCAGTACCTGCGCTTTGATGTGCCGACGGCGACGCCCACACCGGGCGGGACGCCCACACCGGGCGCAACGCCTGAACCGACGGCATCCCCCGAACCAAGCGAAGCGCCAACGCCTGTCCCAGCTGCGTCCGAACCGCCCGCGAAGGTGGAGGATGACGTGTCAGCTGGCAGCTACGTTGCGTGGGTGAGCGCGGACAATGCGCCGCTTCGTCAGGCGATGGCTGCGGATGCGGCAGTCCTGGCGACAATCCCGCGCGGAACGCAGGTGACGGTGCTTGCGCAGGACGGCGGCTGGTGCTATGCCGCGGTCGGGCAGATGACGGGCTATTTCACGGCGGATGCGCTCTCCTGCGAGCAGCCGGACGCGCCGCTGGGGCAGAAATACGTCAGCACAAAGTCGGATTCGCTGGCGATGCGGCAGTCGCCCAATGCGGGCGCATCGATTGTGCAGTGGCTTCCGCGCGGCGCACTGGTGACATTCATTTCGCAGGAAAACGGCTGGAGTTACATCCGCTACGGCGGCAAAGAGGGCTACTGCGCGTCGCAGTATTTGAGCGACAGCGCGCCCGGTGCGGTCGTCATCAGCGATACGCCGATTCTGGACGTGACGCTGGAAAAAGTGACTGGGTGGACAGCGAGCATCCGCCAAGCAGAAACGCTCTACCAGTGGTGCAGCGCCGATGCGCCCGAAACGGCGAAAGTCGAAGCGGATTTGGTGCTGACCGTGCTGGAAAAGGGCGAAATCTGGTGTCGTGTGCGGACAGAAGAAGGGGAGGAAGGCTATTGTCTGACAAGCCGATTGACGCTGATTGCGCCGGAAAACTGACCATCCTGCCCGGCGAACGGGTGGACGAATTGCAGCAGGCGGGGCTGCGCATCCTGCAAAAGGAACAGGGTTTCCGCTTCGGCATGGATGCCGTGCTGCTGTCGAGCTTCGTGCGGGCGGAAAGCCGCGACCGCTGTGCTGATTTTGGCACGGGGACGGGTATCCTGCCGCTGCTGCTGGCAGGCATGGGGCGCGCGAAAAGCGTCGATGCGTTTGAAATTCAGCCGGATATGGCGGATATGGCGCGGCGGAGCGTGCAGCTCAACGGGCTGGAACATATCATCCGCATTCACGCTCTGCCGGTGGAGAGTGCCGACGAGGTGCTTGCGCCCGGAAGCATCGACGTAATTGTGTGCAATCCGCCGTATGGGCATCATGGCACGACACTGCCGAATCCGGCGCAGACGCTGTCCTTGGCGCGCCATCAGCAGAAAAGCGGGCTGACGGCGTGGTTCAAGATGGCGTATCAGCTGCTGCGCGGCAAGGGGCGGATGGCGGTCATCTACCCGGCGGCGCGGATGCTGGAAGTGATGAAGGACATGGAGAAAGCCGGACTTGCGCCGAAGCGGTTCCAGCTGATTTACCCCTCGGCGCAGAAGGCAGCAAATCTGGTGATGATTGAGGCGCTCAAGGATGCGCGCCCAATGCTGCACCCCGAACCGCCGCTGATGATTTACGAGCCGGACGGCACACTGACCGCACCGCTGCGGAAGATTTACGCCATGGAGCGTGCATCAGGGGTTCATGCGGGCGACGGCGAAATTCAGCACGCCCGCGAACGTCACCCACAGCAGGTACGGCACGAGCAGCCATCCGGCGAGGGGCTTCTGCTGCCCGAAATGCACCGCCATGATGAAAATCAGGCAGAACAGCAGAATCAGCCAGAAGAAGGAAAGCCCAAGCGCTTTCAGGATAAAGAACAGCACGGGCCACATCAGGTTGACGGCTAACTGGGCGATATACAGCCCCAGCAGCAGGAAACGGTCGCGCCCCTGTGCGCGCAGGACGAGCCACATGCAGTACGCCATCAGCGCATAGAGGATGCTCCAAACGATGGGGAAGAGCCAGCCCGGCGGCGCAAAGCCGGGTTTGCTCAGAGTGCGGAAGAAGTCCATGCCGTCGCGGGTGAGGTAGCCGACGAGCGCCCCTGCGCCAAGCGTGGCGGCTTCCAGCGCGATGAGTGAGCGCCAAGTGGTCTTTTTGCCTTGCTGCGTCAAAGTTATCGCCTCCTATGACACGGATAGCCTATGTCATCAGGCAGCGCGGCATACAGGAAAGAAGCGGAGGAAACACAGATTATGGGAAGCGTTTTGGTCATCGGCGGCGGTGCAGCGGGATTGGCGGCGGCGATTGCGGCGGCGGAATGCGGCGATACGGTCACGGTGGCGGAAAAAATGGATCGCGTTGGCAAAAAAATCCTCGCGACGGGCAACGGCCGCTGCAACCTGATGAACACGGGTGCGCCGCGCTATCCGGGAAATGCGGCGTTCGCAGCGGATGTGCTGTCACACTGCGGCGCAGAGGCACAGAAAGCCTTCTGGGAGCATCTTGGACTGCGGCTTCGGCAGGAAGAGGCAGGGCGCGTGTACCCCGTCAGTTCGCAGGCCTCAAGCGTGCTGGATGCGCTCCGCCTGCAATTGACCGCCTTGCATGTGCGGGTGGTGACGGGCGTATCCATCACGGCACTGCACCGCGAAAATGATGGCTGGACGGCGCTCTCGGCGGACGGGCAGCAATTTCGGGCGAACCGCGTTATCATCAGCGGCGGCGGATGCGCCCAGCCCAAGCTCGGCAGCGACGGCAGCGCCCTGCGTCTGCTGACGAATCTCGGCTGCCCCGCGACGACTTTCGCGCCCGCGCTGACGCAGATTATCACAGATAGCACGTCAATCAAGGGGCTGAGCGGCATCCGCGTCAAGGCACAGGTGGCGGTTATCGACCGGAAAAGCGTCCTGCATGAGGAGGAAGGCGAGCTGCTGTTCGCGGATTACGGCGTCAGCGGCGTGTGCGTGATGCAGTGCGCGCGGTATGCAAAGGACGGGCGGATGCTTCGCGTGTCGCTGGTGAAGGGCATGGGCTTTGCGGATGCGGGCGATTTCCGCCGGGAACTGCACCACCGCCGGAAAAACTGGGCGCAGCGCCCGATGGCGGAGCTGCTGACCGGGCTGTGCGTGCCGCGACTGTCGGCGGCGCTGATGCGGCAGGCGGATTGGCGCGTAACCGAAAGCAGCCTGTGCGGGCAGGTGACAGCGGACATGGCGGAGCGCCTGACGAAAACGGCGGATGCGTGGCTGCTGCCGATTCGCGGCGTGAAGGGCTTCGAGAGCGCACAGGTGGCGTCGGGCGGGGCGTCGGTCGCGGATTTTGACCCGGCGACATTGCAAAATCGCCGCCTGCCGGGACTGTACGCGGCGGGCGAGGTGCTGGATGTGGACGGCGACTGCGGCGGCTTCAACCTGATGTTCGCCTTTGGAAGCGGCATTCTGGCGGGTCTGGACGGGCGAAATGCCCCGTGGACACATGAAAATGCGCAGAAAAGCTGATTTTTCTCGAAAAAAAGTGATTTTCCCTCTTGACAAATCGCTGAATCGCGCTATAATATTATCTGCTGATGCAAACGCCGCTGATAAGGCAGGCGGATGCTTCGCAGATGTGCACCATTAGCTCAGTTGGTAGAGCACCTGACTCTTAATCAGGGTGTCTAGGGTTCGAGTCCCTAATGGTGTACAGCTGCATGACCCTGCTTGCAGGGCCTATGCACCATTAGCTCAGTTGGTAGAGCACCTGACTCTTAATCAGGGTGTCTAGGGT